>JAAUYG010248039.1_pt1 | contig 10600 bp, 6 predicted proteins | sample 7278091 | NCBI WGS metagenome assembly JAAUYG01 (sample SAMN14350201, study PRJNA611818) | marine sediment metagenome | isolation source: surface marine sediment (0.6m) | place: French Polynesia: Moorea | collected 2018-08
ATTTTGTAAATCCAACCCTGGTGGTTGCAAACAATAAACTTATCTTATCTGCATTACCACATTGAGCATTGGATTCTGTCGATCTAAAATCGTATTCACATTCGGATGAAGTATTAGAGAGACAGAAGGGTTGGGCTGTTTCAGCCTCTCCAACCGACGGCTGTGATAAATTAAGACTGATGGAGGTTTCATCATAGCATGGTATAGGTCCAATATTGATTGATGATTCCACGTCTCTACAATGTTGAGATTCCTCAGTTTCAGGACGTTAAGAGGATGCTAAGGAGTCGCATCCGGTTGGCCTTGCAGACAGCATACCATCATTTTCTGATTTGACGGAGCTGTCAATTGGTAGAGGTGAGGCAGGGCCTTTGTCAAATGCACTTGCTGACAACTCAGACGAAGTATCAGGTGACTCGTCATTCTGACAAAGTGCAGGCGGCAGCATGATGCTCTCCAATTCAGTGTCCGAGCATAGATTTAGTTGCTCAGTTTGTGCAGAACTACTAGGATAACATATGGGGCTTGACGGGTGATTTTTACTGTGGACTGAGCCAGATGGGGCTGCAGCTGCGTTGCTAGTGGCTTCATGAACGTTGTCTGTGAATAGCTTATATCTTGTTTTAGAAGCAGTAGTACACACATAAAACGTAGAGACATTTCATCCCCGGACGTAGTAGAACTTTGATGAAAATTCAGTTCTTTTACACTATTGTTGTTGTCTTCGAGAACTCCCTCTACAGTCTTCACTTGAGTATCTTCATTTGACAATTGAGAGCACACACCGATTCCAAGAGACTTATGAACAGGAAAAGAAATCTCGGAAGCCGTGATTTCACTGAAGTAGTTCTCTTCATCCACTTCCTTTTCACTTTGAGACTTCCGCACACATCTTTGGGGCAATACAGACACACTGCCATTCCATTCCTGACAGTTGCGTCGGCTTTGGACAACTTCCCCTAGCTTCTCTTTGCGGAGTGTTTGGTTCGCCATATGAGATTGTACAGAAACCACTGACTCAGAGCTCTTTGTATGGCCAGATGGAAATCTGAGAGATTCTTGGAGTCTTGCAGTTGGAGATTTGGCAATTTCCATCACACGCTTTTCATCTTCGGTCTGAGACAAGCTGTGATTGTGTGCACCTTCCCCAAACTTCTCTTTCTGGTATGTTTGAACCAGGTTACAATGTTCACACGCTTTTCATCTTCGGTCTGAGACAAGCTGTGATTGTGTGCACCTTCCCCAAACTTCTCTTTCTGGTATGTTTGAACCAGGTTACAATGTTCCGATGTGTCAGGCAGATTATCGTTCTCGACAAAAGCCGGAGGGAAACTAAAGGAGTCTTCGGTGCAGAAGAGTCGAGTATCGTCCATATTCATACCCCGGGTGTCGGTATATCCATACGCAATAATGCGGTTAGATATTCGTATTCCCGTCTGTGAAAAACGATTTCCAGGTCAGCCTTAAGGTTCTTCATTTCCCTTACTTCCCGTGCCTTCTGGCAGTAGTTAAGAGCCTCAGACAGGTGATATTCCCTGACAGAGAGGCAATGTGAGACTTCAGATTTCCTCATATGATAATCGGACTTTAAGAAAAGGAACCGACACATGCGACTTGGCGAGAATAGGACTTTCATGTGTCCCAAGTATCTTAATCCCTGTTCTATTTCCTCCCAGTCTTCCTCCGAAATCGGGCCAGGATGCACAAAATGTCCCCCTATGCAAACACCCAGTTTGGCAGCGATGTACTCATTAAATGGTAAGAACCGGATTTCGTATAGCATCCAGGATGAATGGTCGTTCACGTAGGTCTGGTTTCTGTCGGGATCGCGGATCAGATGGGCCGAATCTTCGGACGCCCTTTCATATTTCTTGAATGCTTCATATAGACATTTACTGGCACCAACCATCGTATCTTTAGAAGGCGTTACCATGTCTCGAGCCTCATCCCTTTGGTGCAGCAGACAAATTCCCTCACGCTCCAGCAAGTATGCCACTGCCTTGTCGGCCAGTCTGGTGCAGCATTCTGCAAGAGCACCTCTAACAGTGTCCAAAGCCAAGCGGTTTTGTTTCCCTACACGGAAAACGCCACCTCAGATTGCAGCAAAATGCATTCTTAGAAAGCATGACATCTCGGAATCTTGACTGCAGTTATCTAGTTCATCGCAGTATTCCAGCGCTTCTTTTAGTTTACCTTGACAATATTTCATAAGCGCTTTTTGTGACAGTATCAGAATGGCAATATCTTTGTTTCCGGGATATGCAGACTGCAGGTCATACACAGCTGATGAAACCTTCCCCATCGTCCAAATGTAAGGGTGCTCAGCAATTCGTATGAGATGCAACTGAACAATGTGACATCTTCCCTATTCCCCGATGCAGCGTTGACGGGGCTCTGAGAGTTGGCTGTCCGTAACATCAACGCTCGTTCCCGAAGGGCATCACGGTCGCTTTCCTGTACACGCGACTGGCATTTGCATTCACTTAACTCTTCCAGTTCCTCTAGTTTCAGAGCCCAGTTTGTTAACTCGTTACTTCCACGATCTCGGAAAAACTTTGCAAATGTCTGAAATACCTGGGAGTTATTTTGTTCAGTTGCCCGGTGTTCACACAGGTACTTTATCATAGCTTCCGTATGTTCGTCGTGAGTTTTACCAGGATCGGTCTGCAACTGTTGCAGAAAGCCTTGAGTAACTATTCCGCACCGGAGTAGCTCCTGGCCTATATAATCCGCAGCTGCGTAACGAAGCAAGAGGCATCTATAGCAAATTGGAGTCATTAATGATTTCCTTAGTCTGTTGTGCACCTCTTTATCTTTGGCGGTGTCACGTATCGCCTTAGCCAGGCGCCCATGCTGAGTTTCCAAACATGCCAGCAGTTCCTCGAAAGGGTGTAAATCGAACGGACATCGCATAACATAATTTAGGAATATTGCATTCCTTTCATTTTCATGAGTTTCTGCCTGAACGAGTTTGACTTGTTTCTTTGTCAAAATCCCGCTGTCACACAAGGCCTTGAGGAGATCAGTGGAGGTCAGGTTGAGTTCCAGCTCCAGCAGCTGCCAATTACAGCGCAGAATCTCTATATAGAACGCCAACATGGCTGGTTTTGTTTCAGTGCTCTCTGTCGCCCCCCACTATGCGTTTGCTTTGGTTGCGTTGGTCACCGAGCCTCGGTTATCTCTAAAAATACAAAAGGGACCACTATATCTTATTTTTTATATAAACACTTATTTACAGAGGTTTACATGAGGTTTTTTATTCTAAACAGCGTAGCATATACGTATAACTTAATGGGTTATTAAAAACGTTAATGTTTAATTTAAATACGGATGTGTCACAGTAACTATGGAAGAAACTACCAGAGAGAAACTGTTTTCAGTACAATTTGGAAATATCACATTAAACACCGCGAAATTGGGTGCCATTACTTAATGGATAATAAAAGTGCACCGAGTCATATACATTTTTGTAATACATTGTTTTTCCATTTCTTTACTTTTTATCCAATACCAAAAATATTTCTGTACACGATTAAAAGACTATACCCCGTCCCGTCGCTGCTTCACATGCTTCATTGTGCTTACGGTCGCAAATACTCATGGATATGCAGCATTTCGTCAAAAACAATTACATGCAGCAACGTGCCTTCTCTCACCAGAACCAAACTACAGTAATCATGAATTAATCCCAAACACTAGTATATAGCGTCTCCAGCACATGATCTAGCCCACACTCACCCTGAATATCACAAGCTGTTATTCACACGCCATGTGCCTCATATCCTGCAGGTAAAGATACCGGACCAGTCGCCCAGCAGTTGTTAGCCGACAACGAAAACTATAGACAATATAGTTAGTAGAGAACGAGCCATTATCAAGCCTTTTGTCTTCTACCGGTAGATATTCATATCAACTTCAAAGCCCCTACGTCATCGGATAGCGTCATCGGGTCCAAATAAATACACATAGATGACATTGCAGGACTTATCTAGTATATCTGTTCATAATCAGTGCAAGAGTTTTATGTTGATTGTCTTGTTGTGGTGGTGGGGCGGGGGTGGGGTGAACTTTCCACCCTCACAAGTGGGTGACTCAGATATCAGGGTATATAAAAATATATGGCAATGACGTTCGTAAGTTTTAATTAGTAACGACCTTGGACCTAGGAGGAAATATGTGTGCATAGTTTTGATGGGGATCGTGTCATCCCGTATCAGGAGTAAAACAAGGTGCTGTTCCCTCCCCTCTTTTATTTGCTGTATATATAGAGAGAGATGAGCTTCACTCTGTGCAATCCAAAATGATCATCATGCTACACTAACCTCACCAACTGTCTATAGCCTATAATAAATGCATGATATATACTCCTATTCCCAAATGGGAATTTCAGTGCATATGCGCATGCGTATTTGGGATTGTGGGATATGATGTCAGCAAACATTGGCGGTTTATTACAGATGAAGCTGCGAATGTAACTCTAGATTTTACATTCTTCGAATAGAGTGATATTTGTAGTAAATTCTATGTGGAATGTTCCTTGCAGCTCATGATTTAATTCACCAGATACATTATTTTGGCATTTGCAAACGATATAATCACCAGTCAGTATTTGAGCCACCCTTACATGTACGTCATTTTGTCCCATCACGCTACTGGCTGTCGTTCGTCTATGTGATCTCACACATAATGCGCATTTTCCTGTACTAGTACGCTGAGTTACACATTACCATGCAGAATGTTCCAGAACACAGTTCTTGATTGCCCGGTTAGTAAATGATTAAATTTAGTGGTTGTGTAAACTATTATCCATGTTAAATTACTGGTAAGTCTCATTTGTATCTGATCTTTAAAGTTATTTCGCAATGATAGCAACTAGACGTTTTGACACATTCATTAATTAACCTTGTATATACTTATACTTACCATACCAAAAAGGCAATATTATCACCAGCAAATTTCGCTATGTAATTTGCGGTATTGTCTTGACTATATTTTCACTATTACGGTATGGCAATGAACCACGCTTGAGAATAAAGTTAATCTGCACAGAACGAAATGTACATTTGGACTAAATACTATATTTTTTATCGTAATATGTTAACCGATATAGTGAGTACTATTCTAATCGCAATGCAATTTGCGGGATGTTTTTTTTAAAATACTGGCCCACAGGCTGCTTCCGGACTTCGTCAATGACACTTAACCAGAACGGACAGAATAGGTACGCATGCATCTTGCGCGCAGTAATACAACATAGATCAGAGGCCAGTGTGCCAAGGAGTTTGATAAACAGTGTAAATCCTACCACATTTCAATTTGCAAGTTTCAATGTGAATACATCCAACAACCTAGCTAGGCTTAAAAGGTACACTACACAAAAAAGTTAAGGATCATATTAAATATCCTTAACTTTTTTGTGCAGTACGTATATGCATTGTGACACGCAGAGCATAAATGCACTGCACAAAAAAGTTAAGGATGTTTAATATCCTTAACTTTGTTGTGTAGCGTATGTGTATTACAACTGGAATCCACCTGGGTTATGAAATTGGCATAAACCGTCAAGAGTTTAGTGTTAGCAGAATATCTAATAACATACATTGGCGTGTTAACTAATAAACAATTTTAGATATTGTGATCATATGGTTAAATTATTTATATTCAAAATTATTGCGTTGCTTAGTATGTTGCTACACACTAGAACTTGGGGCCACAGATATCAAAGCGTTTATATCACCTGGCACAATCAGTAAGGAAGATACTAAAGGTTACACTATCAGACACATGGCCATCTGCTGCTTGGGCTTGCTGGGCATTTACCAATAGATATGCAACTCATGCTATGAGGACTGTTATGTGTAAAACAGAGGTTCGGTTAAATTAGTCTGACTTTGAAAGAAATTAACTTCTACCATGTATCCTAGAGCATTAAGTACTGTCTATGCAAATTTAATATTCATAACTATGCATTTATCACATGTACCCCAGTAACCTGCTATCAATTCAAAACATCAACCGAACGTAAATATGCATCAGAGTACCTGTTCAACTGCATGTAATTACCATAGTATAGCACACATAATGATATTAAATGAAAAAGACACTCAAAGAGTATTTGGCCAAACACAGCTAGACACATTATTGTGACTATTTATGTATATAATAATACCAAGATGTGTTAAACTACTTGTTGTGTCATTATGCATGTACCCGTGGTTCTCTCAATGTGATACCTTGGTGTTATTTAACTTTTCAGATACGAATAAAATATTGCTCATTTTCTCTCTCATGTCTCTCTCCCTTGCTCACTTGTGCTATTAGGTGGAGCATTGGAACCCGTGGATCTAAAAGAAAATTCGTATTCAGATGAATCGCCTGAGAAGTAAAGTGGTTTGGAAGTATCCTCCCCCACAACAGACCCCTGAGACAAATTCTGTGTCATGGAGTTTTCATCAGGGCAGGGTATAAGTCCATTGTTTAGTGATAAGGATTCCACATCTCCAGCATGTTGTGATGTCCCAGTCTCAGTGCGATGAGTTGGTTTGAAGGAATCGCATCCAGTTGACCTTAAAGACAAGAGACAATCATTTTCTGATTCAACTGAACTCTCACCTGGTACAGATGAGGCGGCTGGTTTGTAAACGGTGTGTCTCGACAAATCAGACAGACTGCCAGATGCCACTTCATTCTGGCAGAGGTTGGGTAGCTCCACTATACTCTCAAACCCCCTGTCACTGTGCAGATCTAGCTGTTCAATTTGAGCTGAACTGCTAGGATAATTCATGGACTTGCAGGGATGGGTGGCACCACTGACAGAGCCAGGTAACTGTCCACTTTTGTCAGCAGCTGCCTGGACCTTTCCTGGGAAGGGCTGATGCTGTTCTTCAGCGGTCTTCGTATGCAGAGATATGACAGGATTTTGCCTAATACCAATCTGTGATATATAACACGAATCCAACAAAGATGACCTATCGTGGAGCGGTGGAGGGGGCGACGGAATGCTTTTTAGATTCTCGTCACTCTTCAAACTAAGAGATCTTGCATCATCAAAGTGTTCGCACATCATTTCAGGTGCATCAGAAACTGTAGAATCAGGGCCGGTGGACGTTGGATTTTGCCTCCCTCTCGGCGCAGCCTGGCCTGGCGATGTTTCATCACTTTTCTCCGACAAAAAGCTATCATGGCTTTGGGGTTCCAGAGATGAGATGCTTGACAAGAGTCCACTGTTTTCGTTAAGTGATATTTCACATGCAGACATAGTACAACTTTCATGAACAACTTTCAGTCCTTTGTGGCTAGAAGTCTTGTCTTTGAGAACTCCTTCCACAGTCTTCACTTGGGTTTCTTTATTTGGCAATTGGCAGTATGTATTGTTTTCGGCAGACTGATGGTGAGGAAAAGAAACCCCAGAAGCTGAGGTGCTTTCATAGTCGCAATTCACTATGGCTTTCTCTTCATTCACTTCCTTTTCCCTTACCAAATATTGATACGGGACACCATTCTGAACATTGTGAGGGCCAAGGGCGGGAACACATTCAGACTCCCCATCGCTGTTTAAATTAAGGGATGCGACATAGGAGACTTCAGACATGCTTTCGTATTCTTCAGAAAGAGGCAAAGTGGGACCAAGCGACTCTGGTGCTGTAAGAGGATGTTCTACTGATGTTGCAAGTGGCATCCCTCTTGAGTCAACCATCCGCGGCGGCGTGTCCTGAGGTTCTGCAGAGTGAAACCCAGCATCACTTTGGCCTTCCAGAGACGGGATGGTTGGCAAACGCCCGACGCTTTCATGAAGAGACATTTCAAATGCGCTGCTTGTAGAACTTTGGTGGGATTGGTGATATTGGTGATTTGTGATATATTTGGTACTAGTGAAAGAGCTGTGTAGTCTGGAAACATTACCCCCAAATGTATCAACGTCTTGGTCCTGATGTTGTGTCCCAACAGTACAGGTACAACCTTTTTGATCAAGGCTTGTGTCAACGCTGCAAATTGCGGTATGACAGTGGCATGGATCTAATGCAGAACCTTTGTCTCTGAGCGGTTCAGGTGGCGAATAAATGCTGCTCAGTTGTTCGTCACTCGTCAAATCAAGGGACTCTATTTCATCGGATTCCGTGATACTCATGCATTTCTGAGGCTTTTCTACAAGGAGTGCTCCCCGTGTCTTCGGCTGCGTTTCTTCATTTGGAAATTCGGAGCATGTATCACCTCTTGCTGACTGATTGGTAGGGAAAGATACCCCTGAAGCCGAGATGACTATATTTTGAGAACCGTATATCCCTGTGGCTTTCTGTTCATCCACTTCCTTTTCCCTTGGAAAGGCCTGATACTGAAGGGCTCTAGGAGTCTGGCCAACTGCCCCTACATTGCGAACACTTTCCGGCTGTTCCTTTACAAACGTTTGAGACATACCTCCGGACACATTGTCATTTCCTTCCAGATCTGGCAGTCGGGTTTTTGAAACTTCACCCAGCTTCTCTTTGCAGAGCGTTTGATCCATACATGATCCTTCTGACCCATGTAATCCATAGCTCTCTGTTGGAGAAGGAAAACCAACAGATTCTTGAAAACGTACAACTGGAGATTCACCTGCTTCTATCACACAGTTTTCATCCTTGGTTAGAGAGAAGTGGTGATTTTGCCTAACTTTCCCAAGCGTCTCTTTGAAGTACGTTTCATCCGCCTTACACGTTTCTGATGAGGTAGACACTTCATTATTCTCCGTAGGAGCCGAAGGAAAACTAATGGAATATGGAATTCCTAAGCACTGAGTGTCGCCGGGTTCCATCCCCCGGTTGTCAATATATCCATAAGCAATTATACGGTTTGATATTCGTTTCTCCCGTCTATGAATAACGACGTCTAAGCTAGCTTTTAGGTTCTCCCTTTTCCTTACTTCCCGTGCCTTCTGGCAGTAGCCAAGAGCTTCAGACAGGTGATATTCCCTGTCAGAGAGGCAATGTGAGACTTCCGATTTCCTCAGATGATAATCCGACTTTAAGAAAAGGAAACGACATTCACGACTTGGAGAGAGTACGACTTTCATGCGTGACAGAAAGTTTAAACCATGTTCTATTTCCTGCCAGTTGTCTTCTGGAACTGGGTCAGGGTGAACAAAATGTCCCCCAATGCAAACGCCCAATTTGACAGCGATGTATTCATTAAATGGTAAGAACCGGATTTCGTATAGCATCCAGGATGAATTGTCGTTCACGTAGTTCTTATTTCTTTCGGGATCGCGGATCAGGTGAGTTGAATCTTCGGAAGCCCTTTCATATTTCTTGAATGCTGTATAAAGATATTTACCGGCATTAACCAAAATATCAGTTGAAGGCGTTACCATGTCTCCAGTCTCATCCCTTTGGTGCAGAAGACATATTGCCACTCGCTCCATCAAGTATGCTACTGCCTTGTCGGGTAGTCTGGTGTAGGCTTCTGCAAGAGCACCTCTAACAGTGTCCAAAGCCAAGCGGTTTTGTTTCACTGCACGGAGAACACCAGCTCGGATTGCAGCAGAATGCATTCGTAGAAAGCATGCCATTTCTGAGTCTTGACTGCAGTTATCCAGTTCCTCGCAGTATTCCAGAGCTTCCTCTGGTTTTCCTTGACAATATTTCATAAGTGCTTTTTGTGACAATATCAAAATGTCGATATCTCTGTTTCCGGGATATGCAGACTGCAGGTCATACACAAGCTGGTCGAACCTCTCCCACCGTCCAAATGTCATGGTGCTTAATAGTTGTGAGGAGATGCAACTGAACAAGTTGATATCTTCTATATTTCCCGACGCAGCATTGACAGGACTCTGAGAGTTGGCTGTCCGCAACATCAATGCGCGCTCACGAAGAGCATCACGGTCATTTTCCTGTACACGTGACTGGCATCTGCATACCCGCAACTCTTCCAAGTGCTTCAGTTTCCCGACCCAGTTTGTCAACTCACGACTTCGACGATGTCGAAAATACTTGGCGAATGCCTCAAACACCAGCAAATCATTTTGTGCAGTAGGCCTGTGTTTTTGCAGATATCTTAGCAGAGCTTCAATGTGCTCGTCATGAGTTTTTTCAACATCCCCCTCCAACTGTTGTAAAAAGTTTTGGTTAACTAACCCACGCCGGAGTAGCTCTTGTCCGATAAAATCCGCATCTGCATACCGAAGCAACAGGCATCTGTAACAAATTGGAGTGTCCGCTGATCGCAACAGCCTGTTATGCACCTCTCTATCTTTGGCGGTGTCGCATATTGCCTGAGCAAGCCGACCATGCTCAGTTTCCAAACATGCCAGCAGTTCATCGAAAGGATGTAAATCAAACGGACATCGCATTACATACGATAGAAATAGTGCATTCCTTTCATTTTCCCGACTTTCCTGCTGAACGAGTTTAACATGCTTCTTTGTCAAGATTCTCCTGTCACACAAGGCCTTGAGGAGATCAGTGGAGGCCAGGTTGAGTTCCTGCTCCAGCAGCTGCCAATTACAGCGCAGAATCTCAGTATGGAACGGCAACATGGCTGGCTTCTACGTCTCCTCAGAGGACAGTTGCTTTGGCGATGGTCAGTGTTGGATGAACCTGGGCGTTTCCTAAAAGGAAAAAAA
>JAAUYG010246410.1_pt1:0-5000 | contig 10599 bp, 9 predicted proteins | sample 7278091 | NCBI WGS metagenome assembly JAAUYG01 (sample SAMN14350201, study PRJNA611818) | marine sediment metagenome | isolation source: surface marine sediment (0.6m) | place: French Polynesia: Moorea | collected 2018-08
AGTATTCAGTGTGCACAGGGTACTTTTGACACTTCAGTGATTAAGGTCATTCTGGGGTCATTCGGTGCATTCCGATGTTTGACAAGTCTATATCTCAAAAATGGCTGGTCGTAGAGCAAAACGGATTGAAATTTGGGCTTCGGGGTTGAGTATTCAGTGTACACAGGGTACTTTTGACACGTAAGTGCTTAAGGTTATTCTGGGGTCATTCGGTGTAGTTCTGATTTTCACAAACCTTGTGTCTCGAAAACGGCAGGTTTTAGAGTGAAAGGTACATCTAGATCTCTGTGTTATCCAGTTTATGTGGTCATTGTCTTCCATCTTGTCAAGCAGAGCGCCAAGCCCCTGGGCTTCTTGTTCTACTTACAAGCAAAACCTTGGCTCACAGAGGTAGGCCTGGATCTGCCCACAAATTTTGTCTTACTTATTTTACTGATTGAGCAATGTAATGTCGCTGTTGTTAGAAGAAAATAAATACACATACAACGTCATAGTTTTTTTTCTCCATGGAGAGTTCTCCAGGGTAGATTCCAGACATTGACGTCCATTGTTATTTTTTATTATTTATCTAGTGCGTGTGCATAAGTCAGTGAGCGCGTTCTTTATACCTAAGGGAATATTATTTCATACTGAACGTTTAATCAAACAAGTGTATAATGAACAAAATTAAGTGCAATTTACGGGCCTTGTCACATCCCAAGCGATTGTTTTCTGACTAAAATGCCTTAGCAATAGCTGTGAATCAGACATGGACATTTAAAGCAAAGTGGTCGACGTGTACAGTTGCTAAGTCCTTAATAGTGGAATGCAGGTAGCTACAATTTCTGCCAAATGTTAGTCTGCATAAATTGCTGATTTGAAAAAAAAAATACAAAAAAAAAGCAAAAACGATTTCAGCGCATCAGTTTCATGAGTTCGATGAGTAGCTTTCAGCTGTCAATGGGTTTCTGAATATCTAATATCCCCGAGGTTATTAACCCCGCTTTCTAGGGCTTTGATAAAGTTCACTATTTTTAAGCCTTTTTGTATCAACTATACTCAACATGCAGTCTAGAGAGATGCCTCGTTATATATTCGTCCCCTGAAATAAGGGCACTGGATAATGTATATACTTACAGTGTTATGGTTCGTATGCACCTTTGTAATATGTTCAACATTTTACAGATGTATTTTTCGTACATTTTCAAGACGGATTCTATATTGTGGTGTATATTGGGTGCCACATAACGTTTTGTAGAATAGGTCGCATGCAGAGATTAAGAGTATTTTGTTCTTTTGTTCGCTGAATGTGTTCACACCAGCGTGATATCTAATCAGCATAGATAGTATATAAAAATTTACTAACAAGTGCTGTATTTATTTTTCACCGTTCATTGAATATTTGATACATAGCTTCAATTTTAATCCAAAGACTATGAATCGTGTTTTTTCTTCGATGCAGCGATAATATATTAGCTTTGAAGTATCCGAGAGTTTAAGGTCAATATTCACCTTTCCACATGTCATTTATCTGCACGTCTGACGTATACATGTCCAGTCACATCATAAGCAATAAATACGTTCTAAGGAGAGAACTTTCAGAAATGTTTCTTCTCTGTGCGTGATATAAATTAAAATGGTCTGACTTACCCATAATTACAGTGAGGACTCCTATGGCAGTGTCAGTGTGTGGGTGTAGCTGAGACCGGAAACAGGTGTCGTTTTCTCCGCCGCCGGACACCATGCCGCCTGCTGCCGCTGTGGCACAGCCAGTAATAGACAGGTGAGCTCACATCTGGTTACGACTGATAATTGAAAGAAAGTATACGACTGTATAAAGTTTCAATGTCATTCGGAGTTCTTCTAGACGTAAGACGTACCAAGCAGTAGTATGGTTATATTTGTGGTAGTCGTGATGATGTTGGTCGTGGTCGGAATCAGCACAGATGCACCAAGTTATTAAATATACGTAACCCTTCTCATATTTTGAGGTGTCAGTCCGCCTTTTTATGTGACATCAGACACGTCATGTTAAGGTTGGCAGTGCCTGTTTCCCGAAGGCTGCCCTAAATGTGTGATACCTTAAGCGCATAGTTTGTTTAATTTATGACAATGGTCGCCAGACGCCATTGCCAGTGTGTAGGTATACCCACAATGTTCTCAGGGTGATAATATATCTTCATTACAGATGTCACTGGATATCGTGATAGACTGGCCAGAGGGTAATGACATGCCATGAAGACAGCCCCCAAAAGATAAAAAAATTGCAATGCGTTGTTGTAAATGAGGTGGGCCACCATGCCAATGTGTCCAAGCTCGCCATTAATGGTACTAAAGCAGAGTGTGTGTTACATGCAAATGTGTGGTGTTACGTCAACCATTTTGTGTAGGAATAGAGGAAATATTCTGAGTAAGGTGAGTAAAAATTGTACCAAGTTCAAAGAGCTCTCTCGGAACAGAAATAAATACCTTTGCAAAATTGCTTTATCGGTATTCCGGCCGGTCTTGCAAATATGCCTGTCTTGCGTGGCCAATAACTCCGCACGTGGGCTCTGCTAAGTGATAATATTGAGTGTATCCAAAAGCGACAGGTATGATGTATCTGCCCGGAGAAGCTGTATGAAGATCTTTATTTACGTATTTATTTAAGTACGATATGCACATAACTTCGTCACAGGACAAAAATTATTTCTTGTGTTGAAAACAACTGTTACACTATTTTGAAGCATGACAAACTGCACTCGGAGGAATATATTTTATCTCTTGGAGGTATTGTCTATTGCATCGTATGTAGTGTCTACTGTTTATTTTTGTGTTATTTTACCCACTGTCTATTTAACCCTATGGTTGCGAATAAAATTGTACCTTATTTTATCGGCCTTGTCGCCGCTTTCGTCGTCGTCGTCGTCGTCGTCGTCGTAGTAGTAGTAGTAGTAGTAATAGTAGTAGTAGTAGTAGTAGTAGTAGTAGTAGTAGTAGTAGTAGTAGTAGTAGTAGTAGCAGCAGCAGCAGCAGCAGCAGCAGCAGGAGGAGAAGAAGAAGAAGAAGAAGAAGAAGAAGAAGAAGAAGAAGAAGAAGAAGAAGAAGAAGAAGAAGAAGAAGAAGAAGAAGAAGAAGATGGGAAGGAGTAAAGAATGAGGAGGACCAAGAAGAAGAGGAGGGAAGGATGAAATTAGGACTACGAGGAGGACCAAGCAGAGGAGGAGGGGAGGATGAAATTAGGACTACGAGACCAAGAAGAGGAGGAGGGGAGGATGAAATTAGGACTAGGAGGAGGAGCAACAACAGCAGTTTAGGGTGGCCTACGCATATTGCATAAACAGAATTCTAAACACGAATATTATTAAAGAGATCTTTGTAGAACTTATACCACTGTGGTATACGCACAAATAACAAGTTTGCATCCTATCCCCATGATATCATGGATAAGCCTGTGCTGGCCATGGTGTAAAAAGGAATTGTTCTTCGTCACAAAACTGCACCGTCCACTCATTTACCACCATGTGGGTACTGTCTGAAATCCGGGAAATCGGTGGAGACGACAAACGTATTGATTGAGAAGGTCGTGGGGGGTCAGTGTAGAGGAATACGTGACAACTTACCGCCAGCCCACACTAACTGACCCCAGCTGGCCCGTCTGCGTCTAAAACCGGATGTAATATTGCCCTTTGAACCGTTTCCTTACATTGCGAAATCCATTTGGCCTTGCACTCTCTAACGAGACAAATTCGGGGTGCTTTTTTGTCGTCACCAGATCTCAGGTCACGTACACAATCCACGGTTTTGGCCGATTAGTGGAGATATGCCGATTGAGATTATTTGAGTCAAAGAGATTGGGGATTCCCATTCACCAGATAGGCTCTTTGCGCCTTCTGTGGCCCATACTATGAGCTAGTATGAATTATTGGCACTAGATGCTTATAACAAGTCAGTTTCTAATTTCCTTTTTGCCCGAAGCACTTTCGCCTAATGCGAATACTATCGATTGTTTTATTATCTCGACGTGCGGAATGGGGTGGGGTGGAGTTTTGTGGGGCAGAGATAAAAGTATGATTCCAGTCCTAAATTTTTCAACAGGTGCGACCAGCGAACACAATAAGTTGAAATTCTTGGACACCTTGTCTAAGACGTTGCTTATTATTGCCAGCATATGGTTTTATCAGCGACACTATATTAAAATAAAAACAAGAATGACTGCTTAGTTCTACTTCTGCAAACATCCTACAACCATCCAACAGTATTCCTACACACATATCCATTTAACTTATAGCCAGAAAACATCCCCTTTCTCTCATCATTGTGACAAACCTTCAAATTCTCCATTTGGATCCTTGTCCCTACGGTGATTTCGTCAAAATTGAGTCATGTCATCCTTTGTTTTGTTTGTTTTCATGTCATCCTCCCCTTAAAAATGAGGTTAATTGGTTAGCCACTTTTTCAGATACATGCATTCTCTTCCCAAGCATTTCCACCGATTGAAAATAATTCCAACCAAGAAATACCCGCTGGGGGGACTGCGGAAAAAACAGTCCACTCGTCTCTATTGGATATCTTATATCAGGATACTACCGCATAACCAACTATATACAGAGTTCCTACCACTCGAAATCTGAATCACATTAACCTTGACCTTTCAAGGACACCCAAGTGTGCAGTTAATTTCCCATAGTATGATTTCCTGTTACTCTTTAATGGTAACATGCGACCTAATTCGCCTCCTTTACGAAATATCGAGTTTCAAAATATGAGTGATCTTGACTTTTCAAGGTCACTTAGGAGGAAATATGATGGTTCAATTATACTCCCCATATTATATGATTTTCTATTAGTGTTAATGGTAACATATGGCCCAAGCCGGCCCCTCCACGAGATATAAGACTTCGAAAGATGAGTGACCTTGAACTTGACCTTTCAAGGTCGCTTAAGGTCAAATACGGTAATGCTATATGATGACTCACGCAGATCTATTTTACTTTATACTGGTGTCCAATAGAATAAATGCCCTGACACTACTGTTATCT
>JAAUYG010246410.1_pt1:7500-10599 | contig 10599 bp, 9 predicted proteins | sample 7278091 | NCBI WGS metagenome assembly JAAUYG01 (sample SAMN14350201, study PRJNA611818) | marine sediment metagenome | isolation source: surface marine sediment (0.6m) | place: French Polynesia: Moorea | collected 2018-08
AAAATTATGCGTATGGAGTTTTTCACACCAACCTATTATGGTATAGCCTTTGGTGGTGCTGTGTATGAATTTGAAATTATAAACTGTGGTGCGGTATCCTTTATACTGGATCCCGGGGAGAGGTCAATGTCTAGTTCTTACGATTACATCCCATGCTCCTTTAGTGCTATTTTGCCCCGTTGCCTTTTAAAGAATTCATGCCGTACTTTACCTAGGGGATTCATAGCGGAAGACCGATGCCGTAAGTCTACCCTGGAAACATTAATTTATAAACGGAAGTCTCGCAGCTTTCATGAATAATTTACTCTATTAGCTAGACGTTTAAAAGCGTACGGAATGGCATTAGGATAACGTTAAAATGCGTCTTGCCAGCAAATATGAAGTTATAATAGGGACAGTGTATGTAGGTATTATTTCTTTGTGCTACTGCACAGCAGAGCTACTGCCATCCGTCGTCGTTTGTCTAGTCCATAAAAGACGTTTTCGCAGGAACGGTCCAGTGGATTAACGTGAAAATGTGTCAGAAAGCACCAATATCCCAATACCTTTTTTTTTCAAACTGTTAATTTTATATTTTGTTTTTGGATTTTATCCTTCCCTTTCCTTAACATTGAATCATATGTAATGGGAGGAAAATTTTCAAACGGCACCTCGTCTGAGATTACAGAGCAGATACGCTCCACAAATACACGTATGTCTTTACCAAACTTGTTAAACTTGCACGTTAAAAACAAGATACTTCACTTCAGTGGCATGTCCATTAAGCATGAAATTTAACTGGATGTCAGTGCAAGTGGTTCAGCACCACAGACAGAGCGACAAGGTCCATTGGCACCTTGTTTTCCTTTTCGGCTCTTTAAATCAATAAGGAATTAAAATGTATCTCATATACACTTCTTAAAAAAGAAACCTATATTTCTAATGACAAGGCGTATATACTGGTGTCGGTATTAAGTATAAAGTATTTTGTATCCGTGTGACCAGGATCCTTTCGGTGAACTGTGTAAATTTCTTTTTTTTTCACTCGCATTTAAAGGGTCAAGTTCGTCTGAGATCATTCGGTGCATTTCTGCCTTTCGACAGCGTTTATCTCGAAAACGTTGGTGGTAGAGTGAAAATTAACAACAAATTTGGGCATCTGGTGGTATTTACTTAGATTATATGCTGTACTATTACCCATTAAGTTTTCAAGTTCAGTGTGAGGTCGTTCAGTGCATTTCAGATTCTCAACAGGACTACATAATCACCTGGCCCACATAGCTACACATGCACCTCACAAGTAGCTACATGGCTACTAGGTACACACCTAATTTGTTCCTATTTGGCAAGTTAACAGACAGATCGTAAAGGAGATCCTGGCCGCTTGTTGCGATTTATTTTTCGAAAATTTCAAGTTCCCCATCGTACCACAAGGGGAGACGGAAAATTATGTGGATAATCGTCGAGAGGAATCTGGTTAAATTTGGGACTCCGGGGGACTGTACAGCATAATATAGGGGGCCGGGTTGATTTTCGTATTTATTTTTAGGCCCGTGCATTTTTATAAGCCGGGAGATAGGGTAATGGCCCACACGAAAATATTGGTAATGAGCGATAACTTTAATACTTAGCTTGTAGGAAACTGTACTCAATGAAATAACCCGCTATATTTGTTATTGACACACGCATTGCAAACCCGTCCAGCAAAGAAATTATATTTGCGATTAATTATTATTTAAATGTTCTCTTAATACACAAAAAGATATACCTTTTCAAAGAACCAAAGTTCAACTGGGCGTACCCACGTGACACACATAATATGGCAAGCCAAACGCTGACAAATACAGTGAAAGAATCTACCGCTATGATACCCGTCATTCGGAACTCCTCGACTGTTTCACCATTGCTCACACGTTACGCTAGATTGCTTCGAAATCGGCGATGTGTGCCGGGTGGGTACCGTTAAGTTGTTTTTAGGACATGAATTCTTTGGGGATTAGTTATTATTTATTTTTTTTTATATATATATATTACACATGTCACAAATGGTTGTGTAATTCCTATTTTCATGTTTAGACATATATGTGGAAAATAATACTACCTGACGGTATCATTATCATGCTGTGATTTCTCAGAATAATTTCTCTCAGAATAAACGCATATTTCAGTGTGATATTCCATGACGGAAGACAACAAGATTAGACAAAACAGACAAAAAAGCAAAGAAACGAAGATATCAACCATGCCTTGGCAAATAAACCAAAACAACGCTATCTTCAGGTTGTGTATTGTGCAAGTATATTTACAGTACCTAGGATGCACGCCTTCATTACGACACCTCCCACCGCCAGAAAAATACTCAGCAGATCTTCATCCCGTGGTGGTTATATTAACGTCTGTACGTCAAAGAGGTTTTGTATTTGATGACGTCAGTACGTGTCTCTTGAATTCGTTGTATTTGTCGTGATCCATGTAACCATCCGCAGTATGTAATATGTTAGTACAATGAGTTTTATTAACACAAGCAGCCAATCAATACAAGTTGCGTGCATATAGGAAAAAAAACGAGTTTTATTAACACAAGCAGCCAATCAATACAAGTTGCGTGCGTATAGGAAAGCACACCTAAGCAACCCTAAGCAATATAAGTAAAGGCTTAATCATAATTAAGAACTCGCAAAAATCTTTTTTATACAATAAATTAGTACCGGTGTATTTTTTCCGAAAAGACTGTTTTTCTAAAGCCATTCCAACTACAGATATGATTTTTGTCCGGCAAACCTTTTATAGATGTTCACTGTGATATTCTACACAGAAATGACTTCTAGGAATTTTTAAATGTAAGATATGAAAAAAAAAAGAAAAAGCTTGAAATTTAACATTGTGACGAATGGGTAAATAAAAAATTGCAAATATCTTGTTAGACGGCTAATCTCAGAGTGATCACTAAGCGGATTGAACTCTAGGGCTCAGTGGAACTAATAGAACAAATATTGAGTATCTTTAACGTTGTAATTTTCAAGGTTACTTTAGGGTCATTCGGTGCCACTCTCTCACAGCAGCCTATAGCTCGAAACCAGCAGGCGGAATTGAGTGAACTTTAATACCCAGAGGTACTAA
>JAAUYG010111445.1_pt1 | contig 10598 bp, 20 predicted proteins | sample 7278091 | NCBI WGS metagenome assembly JAAUYG01 (sample SAMN14350201, study PRJNA611818) | marine sediment metagenome | isolation source: surface marine sediment (0.6m) | place: French Polynesia: Moorea | collected 2018-08
GACTAACGACAGCGAGCAAAAAGTCAAAGACTTGGTCGAGCGGCTTAATCGGCAATGGCCTCCAAAAGACGGAGGATTTGTAGTCAATGAAAGCTAAAATTCATCCTCATTTTTCCGAAACATTTCGACTTGCTAAGCACTTTCAAAAAGGTCATTTGTACAAAGTATTCACTTTAGACAATCAAGTTTTCAACGACGTATATGTAAATCGAACACGTGCGGTTTTAAACTTTCGGCATACTTCACTTTCTCGAAGTAAATTTAAAAAAGCTCAGCATTTAGGAGCAGTTTAGAACTAAAGCACTATTTACGCAGTTTAAAAGTTGTAGTAGAATGGAATTACTTTAAACAAAATTAATTTTTAAGCCCTCGTCGCCAAGCGGAATGGCCTTCGCCTTCTAAGCGAAATTACGTTGGTTCGAATCCAACCGGGGGTTTTTATGGGTCCAGACTTTTTCCAATTTTGAAGAAATGACCCGAAAACTTTACCCTAGAAAATTGGAAATAATTACAGAATCGAGGATTTATGAAACTTAAACTTTGGATTTATAAGAATCGTTACGAGCTAGCTCAAGTTGCAATTCTGTCTATAGTTACTGGAACTTGTGCAGCATTTATCGTAGAGTTATCTTTGGCAATGGGAGGTTAGATGTCTAACAATCGAATTTTGACAAAAGAAGAGCTTTTTAAACAGATTCAGGAACTTCCTGAAGACGAAGATATTCCTGAAGAAATTAAAGAAGCTCTAGAATTTTTCCGCGGTATTCAAATTACTCGGTTAGATCCAGCAGTTACTTCAAATCGCCACACTCGTCGTCGTGCACAAAGCAAGCGGTACCAAAAAATTTATGGTTAAAAAGGAGCAACGTGGCAAAGAATAAAGTTCGTTCGCAAGCAGTTTCAGTTCAAGCAGGAATTAATATTTATAATTGTCCTTACTGCAATCCGAAAGGTGAGTCTGGCGGCGGTTCGGCTTTTGTTGCTCTTTCACTTGATCGAGTTTACGAAATTCGTTCAAACGGGCACGAAACGCTTAAAGGCACCTGCAGAATCTGCGGCGGAGATTTTAACATCCCTGTAAAGGGATAATTCAATTTAGCGTGTGTCGCCTAGTGGCTGGGCACCGGTCTTCCAAATCGGCAACGAGAGTTCAATTCTCTCCACACGCTCTATTGCCCAATAGCTCAGCCTGGTTAGAGCACCACTCTTACAAAATGGGAGTCGTTGGTTCAAATCCAACTTGGGCAACATCTTAATCTTTAGGGGGAATAAAATGGATGAAGGGTTGGAATATTTCTAAAGATTTATGGGCACCTGGTGACAAGGGGGAACACACTGGTTTTGCAATCCAGAGATGCGGGTTCGAGTCCCGCGGTGTCCACAACAAAAGGATTAGTGAAGCTTAACAGCTTTTCTAGTCCTTTTTGATTTTATAGACACAGAGTACTATTTACGCGAAGTTTAGAAAGGAGTATAATGGAAACTAAAGAGCGAACAGATTGTGGCTTTCATTGCATTTGCGGTGAAATCTGTAATGGAAAATGCGAGCATTACGTATTTTGGGAGGTAGAAGATGGCGAAACTAGTGATAGAAGTACGAAGTCAAGCGACAGCGAAGTTTCTGACTAACTTTTTAAAAGACAAAGTAACCCTTCATACTGACCGAAATAAGTTTATCGAAGACAAAGACTCTTGCGTTTTTATTAACTTCTTTTTAGCAGAGTATATTGACATACTGCTGGACACGTATCCTTTTGGAGAAGAATCATGCAGGGTCGTCACTAAAATGGAGGCTCTGGTTGGAAGGCTAAAAGCAAAAGGAATAAGACTTATTGAGTTTTATTTACCCGATAATGAGGAGGAGAAGAAAGGACTAACGCTGCGACAAAAAGAATTCAATGCTACTTGGGAAAATTTTTCGATGATGTTTACAGACGCGTTTATACTAAACGACGAAGTATTTTTCAAACAACTTATGGGGGAATTAAACGGATGAAAAAGGCATATTTGGCATCGGGTTGGTTTAGCACAGTTCAAGAACGTGGCCGTCAGATTTGTTTAGAAGCACTTAACAAATGTAGTGTTCGATTCTATAATCCGCACGACGACATTGTTCCGGCAGATGCTGGTGGTAGTTGGCAAGAACGAGTTTTCGCCGCTAACTTGACCGAAATCGAATCAGCAGACTTTCTGGTAGTCAACACGGCAGAGAAAGATATGGGCACAATCTTTGAAGCAGGTTATGCACACGCTTCTGGTGTTCCGATTATTTACTTCTGCGAAGGACTCAAAGGTAACTTTAACTTGATGTTGAGCCGCTCAGGAATTGCAGTGGCAACTAATCTTGAAGAACTCGTCGAGCACATCAGTGGCTTTTTGAAAAATGATGAGTACTACGTCGAATATAAGGGGGAAATTGAATGACAATCTTCATCGTTGACGGAATTGACCGTTGTGGTAAGTCCACATTGGCTCGAGCACTTTCTAATGAGTTTAAAATTCCGTTGTTCAAAGACATTGGGACAACTGAAACTCTAGAGAAAGAGTTAGCACCTCGAGAAATTATTGGCGGTAAAAACGCCACGACTTTGGGAATGCTAGAATCTCTAAGCCCAGAAGTCGGCATCATTTTCGACCGACTACTTTATTCGGAATTCGTTTATGGTCTTTTGCATCGCGGATATGTAGCTTTTGACTTTCTTGAATTTGATGCTCGTCTAGCGGCCCTTAATACAGCTCTGATTTTGGTTGAGACAACAGACATTGAGCGGTCAAACAGACAGCACGGAAGTGACTTGAGTCAACATCAAGAGTTATTCCGGGTTGCATATCGTGCTTCTAAAATTAAAGACAAGATGATTGTTAAGTACGATGACTTCGAAGATGCAATTCATTGGGCAGATGAAGTACTTTACAAACACGAAACTCGTCAGTACGCACAAGTGGTAGTTCAAGAGATGGGAATTCGGACGCGCGTTATGTTCGATGACTATGTTAAAGCTCTTTGGGGATTAGGAGACTAAGAAATGCCTCGGAATAATAACTTACAGCCTATCACACTTCCAATGGAAATTAGCTTTGGTCAAGACCCAGAAACAGAATACAAGAATAACTTGGACGCGATTAAAGTTTCGCTTATTCAATATCCTACAATCCAGGACTTGCGCGCTTATCTTCCGCAGTTTATTGAAGCAACGTGGTCTAAAGACCCTTGGCTTCCGACTACTTTAACCATTGCAGAGAAGGACCAGCTTATCATCGATGCTATTGAGGGACGAGCTTTACCAACGGCATTGGAAACTATTCGGATGACGTTCCTTTTAGAAGGGATTTGTTTACAGGAAGTTACACACATCCTTCGTCATCGACTAGCAAGCTTTTCTGCTGATTGTTCTGGTGACAAGTGGTGGCACAAGAAAGCGTCTTTGGTCCCTGAATCAGTTCAAAATAGTCCAGCGTTTTATGCACGTTGGAAGGAAATTGTAGATGCGACTAAGCAGTTGTACGTCGATATGATTGACTCACGAGATGTTTCAATTATGGACGCACGAACGATTCTTCCGAGAAACTTAGAAACATTCTACTATATGTCCTTTAGTCTCAAAGATGCGATCGCGTTTATCCGTCAACGTCAGGACGAACAAATCCAACCAGCTACGGACAATGTAATCGCAATGCAGATGGCGTTGGAAATCTTACGACACATTCCGCATACTTACAATATGTTCGACTTCAACTATCCGTCTTGGTTCTACGCGAAGATGGCTCGCTCAGGTAAAGGAACTAACCTGTACTTTCCGGATGAACAAAACGACACATTCGATTGGCATCCAGACGACTTCATCTATCAAGGACGTCGAAGGGATTTACGGGGGACAAATCCTCCTGACGGTGATGGCAGCGACCATTACGATAGAGTTAAAGAGCGGTATTGCCAAACACTCGCCGAACTTAAGCGACACGCAAAGGAGATTCTAAATGTTTCTTAATGTAACGAAAACCAAAGCTAAAATGGAAGTTGCTGCTTCACGTAAGTCGTATACGATTTACTTTAAAGAAAATCTGCATAGGTCTTTTCCAACATACACCGAGTATCTTCCAACTGTCGTTATTGCAAAGAAGGCACAACTTTTAGGACTTGAAGCAGAAACGTCACATGCTGAAGAGTATTACGATATGATTCGTGCTCATCTTTCGCATTTAGTTAAAAATTGGATGAGCGGAAAGATTGGCAAGCGGCAAATCGTGTTTTCTTCTACTGACTGCATTGTTGGAATTCAACTCGTTCCTATTGCTCCAAATATGTGGGAAATCGTGATCACACAACGTAGTCTCGATGTAGTAAAATACGGCATAAATGATATGCTCGTAATCACTAATTGGTTTGAGGAAGCGTTTCCCGAGGATGACTATGAAGTACTGTGGACCATAGCGGTTCCGCATAAGTTTAACTAGAACGGACTCTAAGAGCTTTTGGGGAGTAGCTTATATTGCACTATAGGCTTCTCCCATAAAAGTCTTAGAAGCAGTTCTAGTAAAGGAAACTAATGGATTCGTTTAGACCCATAGTACTATTTACGCGTAGCACGTCTTGTAGTACGATATAAATAGAGGTGCAGCCATTCACCTTCCTCCTAGACACCCTCGGTCTTCACGGGCCGAGGGATTTTTTTTACAAGCAAAGGAGTATTATGAAACGTTGGTGGTGTAGCATATCCGAAGGCAGAGCTAAAGCTGCAATCAATAACGCAGAAGAAGCGTCGGGCATTACGTCTGGAATTCCTAACTCTGACAGACCAAAGCATCTAGTCGTACGTTGTCCTGACTGTGGAAGAAGATTAGTTCTGCGGTATCACGAATGTCACGATGCAGGGTGCTGGCGTGTTACTTTGCCGCCGCATAAAGTCCCAATTCCTTTTCAAAGACGAAGGCAAAATGCGATGAAATCCAAACGGTTTTGCTGAAAAGCTTTTACATTTCTAGAATCTTTCAGAATATCTTAGGAAACAAGGAGAATACAATGACCGACGATCGAGAAAAACTACAAAAGATTAAAGAAACGCCTTGGCCGACAGAGATTGAGCACGCCCACACGTTTACTTTAGAGTTCGACAGAGCTTTAGCTCCAGTGCTAGCAGTCTACAGATATGGAGCCACTGAATTCGGCGTTATTCGGAAATGCGATAGCAATTTCAGAATCACATACGAGGTGATGACCGATGACTAATGAGGCAGACCAGAAACGATACACGCATCTTCGGATGTGATCATCTTAATGCACCAGAACTGCTTCTAAGAGCCGCAGCCAACTTGCGTATAGTGTAATATATGCAGACTCGCTGCGGCTTTTACGTGCGACTTTTACGACTTTTCTGAAAAAGCCTTTACATTTCTGTAGTTTTGTGGTAGAATATAAACAATTAAGAAATAACAAAACACAGGAGATACGAAATGCTAACAACAGCCGATATGAACTGGGACCCAAAACGAAGAACTTTGAGCATCGACCGCTCGATTATGGAACACTCGCTAAGACTTCGGCTTTCCGACACACTGACAATCATCTCATCACACACCGGCCGAGAAATTACATTCAAACTTTCAAGTGTTGACAAAGACGCAAGTTGCGAAGACATCTACGGCTACAACTTCACTTCATCCGATACCGACATTAAAGTTTTAATCTTCAATGACTAGGAAAAACTACAAGCCGCACTCTTTGCTGACCGTTAAGATACTAAAGTAAAATAACACTCATAGATAATTTACTAAAGATAACAGGAGTAAAATAATGGAAAACCGAATTGAAAGACTTTATATGTACGTTGCTGACTTCAACTTCTGCGTTGCGATGGACTCTCCAGAGTGGAAGCGTCACCAAGCTAAGTTCTACAATACACTCGAAGAAGTCGTGACTCGTTACCAAATGCTGGAGTACAAGACCGACGAAAACGGGACGCTCTACCGTGAAGTTCGTCGTCTGAAGAACTCTCCATTTGGTTAAACATACAATCCGCAGCCTAACCGCTGCGGTTTCTTTTTGTATATAATAAAGAATATGCAGATTAGCATAACTGCGACTTTTCTGACAAAGCCTTTACGTCTACAGAAAACTGTGGTAGAATAAGAACATCTTAGGAATAAAGGAAATACAAAATGAATAACACACAAGATAACTGGAAAGAAAAACTGGAAAAAGGGCGCATAGCCGCAGAGAAAAACGCTGGTAAGCTTGGAGTCTGGAGAATTAACCGTAAAGGAACTTCTATATTCTACACTTTCGAATGCACAGGCGTTTTCACAGCCGTACGGAAGTATATGTCGCGGATGAATTCAAAAGGGCAAGCACTTTCGCCAAAGAAGTTAGATGAAAAAGTAATGTTGACAACTGAAGCCCGAGCAGAACTTCATCGTATGTGTAACCTAATGGAATACTTCGACAGTTTTCACGACCGATTGGTTAACGTCTACTCCCGACCGCAACAAGTCGCGTAGCACTCAGCTAAAGAGCTCCAGAACTGATTCTGGGGCTTTTTTAGTGTCAGCCAATATGTTACTATGGACGAAGACGCAGCGGCTCTTACGCTGTGTTTTTTGATGCAGGCATACACTGTGTTAGACCTATCTAGAACTGCTTCTAAGCATATCTTCTCCTCTGCCTATATGGCTATATAGGGTCGAGCCCTACCGTTCAGCAGGGACTGTTCTGCATATGTCTAACACAGCTTCTATGCTGACAGACATATAGAGTCGCTGTCGATGATGGCTGCGTACCGAAGGTACCTGCTTTTGATGCCTATAATAAAGAAAACGCGCATTAGCATAACTGCAGAACTCGAAAAAGTCGTTGTGCACACGTCATTTTTTGTGGTATAATAGATATGTGACACCCAGCCTGCCACTCACACAGCTTTCAATAATAAGTTAAATGCGCATTAGCATAACTGTAGATTTTCAGAAGTCGTTGTGCACAGACTAAATTTTGTGGTATAATAAGAATGAGTCAAAAAACATTCAAGGAGATGATACAAATGGCTAAAGATTACACAGACCAAGAAGTCTTCGACTATTTAGATACGTTACGCGAAAGCGGAGTCACAAATATGTTCGGAGCAGGTCCGTACATTGAAGCAGAATTCGGAGTTGACAAAAAGGAGGCTCGACGACTATTACTAGAATGGATGAAGCAATTCAAACGGTAGTTTAAAAAGCAGGGAGCGAAGTGACTCACCGCTCCCTCGCTTAGCTTCGTTTTTAGAAGGTAAGCTTAAACCAAGCCTGCGAGCGAATAAGAAATAATAAGTTAAACGCGAATTAGCATAACTACAAAACTCGAAAAGTTCCTGCGCACAGGCTGAAATTTGTGGTATAATAAGAATGTAAGCTTAAACGGAACATTAACATCAAGGAGAAAACTAATGGCTAAAAACGAAGTAGTAATCAAAGTTAAACGAGGGAAGGAAGGCTTTTTAATCGCAACACTAAGCCGCGCTTTCCGCATCACCGTCCGACCATATCGTCAACCCGACCTAAAATACAAATACTTCATCGTCACCTCTTTACACAACCGCCGCGAAGTATACGATGCGTGTTTACTCAGTGGCGTAGGTCCATTCGATTTTTCAGTCAGCTAGCTAACTAACCGTTTAAGCTTATAAGCCCCTCTTCGGAGGGGTTTTCTTTTTGTAATAATAAAGTAAATGCAGATTATCATAACTGCGACTTTTCAGAAGTCGCTGTGCAAAACGCAGATTTTATGGTATAATAGATATGTAGTACAAAATAAACCAAAGGAGATTTTCAAATGAAGTATACAGCTCGATTCATAAGCAAAAGCAAGGTGACAATGGCAGAGGCTCGTGGTGGGACACACGAGATAGCTAAGCAAAAAGCACTGCAACAGCTTCCCGCAGGAATTACTTTTTCGCTTAAGGCAACGGTTGGTCGCGTTAAGATTTACCAAATCAACTAAGGAAAAACTAATGGCTAAAAGACTTCGGTACTTTACGTTAAAGGTCGATGAAGCAGCAGCTTCACGAGTAATCGAAATGCTAATGGACAATGACGTACTCTGCAGACACTGGAACACTCAGCTCGGTGTCGAAACGTGGAAACTAACGACAGAATTCAAATTTAAGGAGGTTAAACTGTTAATCAAAAGCATTGGCGAATGGAAGAACTGCCAATTTGTATAAAGCTTTAAAAACCAAAAAGGGCATTCTTAACTGAATGTCCTTTTTGCTTGTAGCCACGAAGCTATAAGCTTAATGCTAAAACGTATACTTTAGACTTTTATGCTATACGCTTATACGCTATTTTTAAGCTTATTATACTTTATACTTATTAACTATTTAACTAAGACTAAAGCGTAAACGTTAAACGTATAAGCTATACGCTATTTTTAAGCTTATTATACTTTATACTTATTAACTATTTAACTAAGACTAAAGCGTAAACGTTAAACGTATAAGCTATAAGCTCTTAGCTTGTAAGCTATATGTTTCTAATTATAATACTAAAAAGCATAAACGTAAAGGCTTCATAACTCAAAACATATACGAAATGTAGAATTTGTAACACAACTGTAACACTATAGCTAATAAGTTAAATGCAGATTAGCATAACTGTGACTTTTCAGAAGTCGTTCAAAAAAGCCTTTACTTTTCCGTAAATCTGTGGTACAATATAATCATTAAACACAAAGGAAACGGAAATGAAAAACTTATACGAACTCAAAATCAGAAATTGGCGGACCGAAGAACTGGAATACTTCTTCTCAGATAACAGCAAAGAAGTTAAAGAAATCAATCGTCAAGCAGGACGCGTAGACACGACCATCACCATCAGCTCATCTCTAAATATTTTCAAAATGATTGCAGAATTAAGTGGATACGTAGACGAACTCGACTACGAAATTGAACAGGTATAAAAATGACTACAGCTCGAATCTCAATTAAAAATCGAAGCATTTTGTCCACTCGTCGTGACCGACCAGCCAAGAAGTTCGTTGTTCGGAAGATTAATAAAGAAAACGCCAATTAGCATAACTGCGACTTTTCAGAAGTCGTTCAAAAAAGCCTTTACAAAACCGCAGATTTGTGGTAGAATATAAACATCTAAGCAAAAAAGGAGATTCAAATGGCACAGAACATTTTCGCAGTAGAAAACGAAGTACAACGGATTTTGATGGTTCAAGAAATTACAGGACAGCTTTCCGACGGTGCGTGGGAAAACGCTCGCCCTTACGAACACTGGAAAAACTGGTGCGATGCAGAAGTTGTAGTAGATGCTGAAGCGCAAGGCCGAAACTTTTCTGCTCTGAAAGACAACTACGGCTTACACTCATTAATCGAATACATCGGCGACCGGATGTTGTTCATCGCAAAATTCGCTCATCTACACCCTGAAATTTCTGCTCAGCTGAACGAAATTCCCGACGGTCCCCAACATTTGGCTCGATTCAAGAAATACTCCGAAGACGGCAGCAAATACTTCACAGATATGCTGAAGAAATGGGAAGACCTTGGAATCACCCAAGAGATGCTCGATGAAGTTGACGGCTACGACAGATACACAATGAAACACCTACACAAAGAGTTATCCGCAATCAAAAAAGCAATGAAGATTTGGCGGACCGCTTCCAAACCCGAATTTGTAAAAGACGCGATCGAAGCTCTATACCCAACCGCTGAAGTTATCGAGGACGTTGTGGAAGTTGAAGAGCCAGAAACCGAAGCTCCCAAGCACAAGCTCGAAGACTTTGTAAAAGAAATTACAGAAGAGGAAGACACCAACTCGAACGTTATCAAATCGGTTGAAGTTCGAATCGTTCAGGAAACATACGGTCTGACCAACGTGAAAATGCCTCGCGGCTACCTCATCTGCTCCAGTCTACTGAAGGAATACGAAATCGACACAGTGATTTACGTCGACGTGAAGATTACTCCAAAAGGTACCGTCCGTATTTTGAAAATTCACTAACACATACACTCAACGAGGGGCTGCTACGGCAGCCCTTTTTTGATGCTGCCGACAAAGCCAATAGTTTACTATGGGCTTAAACCGCTGCGGCTCTTAGAGACAAAACGGCGAGTATGGTGACCGAGTGTGCGTCAGAAAATAAGACGTGAAGCAGCACGAGTTGCTTTCTGACTTGCGCGTTAGAAAGTAGCGAGCGAAGTAGAGCGTGCAACTTTCTGACGAGCGCGTTAGAAAGTAGTGAGCAAAGTAGCGAGAGTTGTTTTCTGACTTGCGCGTTAGAGATTATCGATGTCTATTTCGTCTATAAACTTCTGACTTGCACGTCAGACTGCTTGTCGAGTTTCTTTTCGAGTTGTTTTTTAGCTTGCGTGTCAGAGTGCATCGTCCGCTTTTTAGCTCGTCGTCATCTGTCGCGCAAGTCTGAGCGTATGTGTCGTTACAAGCTTCGTTAGACCTACGTAGAACGGCCGCTGCTGAACGCTGCAGCGTGACCAGTAGGTAACTATTAGGGCGAGTAGAAGCATAGCTTAGAAGCAGTCCTGCATATGTCTAACGCAGTGTATTTATAACTCGGGACTAATATGTGGCGGGATGACTTTGCCGCGGCTGTGGGTCAA
>JAAUYG010290393.1_pt1 | contig 10598 bp, 8 predicted proteins | sample 7278091 | NCBI WGS metagenome assembly JAAUYG01 (sample SAMN14350201, study PRJNA611818) | marine sediment metagenome | isolation source: surface marine sediment (0.6m) | place: French Polynesia: Moorea | collected 2018-08
AGTTTTTTGAACTTTTGGCTCCCATGGGGTCCCATGTTAACGAAAATGAAAAATATTCGTAAAAAATCAAAATGGTTTTTTTTTTTCAAAAATGAAAAAAAACGTCTTGGCATATGGCTCAGGGGAAGCCACAACTGAAATTTGAAAGAAATCCATGCTATAACTATATATAACTATATATACGACGGACGACAGACGACGGACGGACGACGGACGACGGACGAATTTCGATTTCATGAGCTCTGCTGACATAGTCAAGCAGAGCTAAAAATGTCAGCAACTGCTCGGGAAATTGGATAAAACAAAAGTATATGGAATTACATTATATTCACGGAGTCAGTGGTAGTATAGTATTATGAAAAATATAGATACAGGCATTATAAGAGAGAGCTGGATGCAAATTAAATAAAGAGAATTATGCTTTTTGGGTACACAACCTATGGCTGGCTGAACTGGGCCAAGGAGCGCGACGGCAAATGAGGTAAAACATGAAAATCGATCAGAGGGGATTATAGGGAGGTTTGGGTGGAAATTTGTGGCACAGATACAGAAAATGTCTTAATCAACTAAAAGAAGAGGTCGATGGACCCTGAAGATCTGTTTGTCGGCAGCGGCAGGCATGTCAATTGTAGCGCAAATGCCCCATAATACTAGTTATGAACAAAAGGACTGCATGGATGACCCCAAAAGGGCTACCCGATTTCGCGTTACAGGCACGTTGTGACAAGCACGCCAAATGATCTAAAACGACATTGAACACTACGAGTCAAAAGTGCCCCATGTACTTGTTACTAGTTTTACTGAGTCCCAAATTTCACTCCGCTTCGCTCTACAGCCTCTCGTTTTCGAGTTACAGGTCATTTTGAAACAAGTGCACCGATTGACCCCAAAATAACACTAAACAATACAAAAAGGTACCCAGTACATGTGTTATTAGGAACCCTGAGGCCCACGTTTCAACCCACTTCGCTCTACGAAGCAGCCTTTTTGCAATTTGTCGTTTCTCCATTTGCCATAACGTTAAATTCCAGTCTGATTAAAAAATTTTGAAATTTGAAATTTTAAAATTCCAAAAAGTAACTTTTGTGTAGACTGTCACGGAAAACACCTATAACATGTTTAGTTTTAAATGGTTCATAACTATGGTAGGAGTAGCATTTTGAAAAGCGTATTCCAAAAAAAAAAAAAAAAAGAAGAAGTGCACTGAATGGCCGCATAGTGGCCTGAACACTACGAGGTCAAAGGTGTTCCTTAAATGTTCAATAACCACTCCCACCCCCCCACCCCCCTCGAGTCCAAACTTTCACTCCTTTTAGCTCTGCGGCGATCCAAGATGTAGTCACAATGTTAGATTTGATTTTTTTAAATTTAAGTTGAAAAGTTTCAAAGATTTTAAAACCCATTTCTACCCATGTGGGCTCATGTTAAGAAATTTGAAAAATTGCAATATTTTTGTGTAGTCAAAATTTCGAAAATCTTGCCAGTAACTTTTCTGAAAGCACCCATATTTAACATTCCGCCAAAGTTTGATTTACCTGGGGTAAAATGTGCAAGGAGTAGCGTTTTTAAATATTTCCTCGCATGGGGTCGCATGTTAGAGTAAACTAACAAAATCGTTAAAATTCAAAATGAAAAAGCAAATGTTCTGGAGATGTAGTGCAAAGCTATTTTGCACAATCATAGGCTTTGAATCGCACGACAGGTTACGCGAAAAGGCGTTTTACGGATGGACAACGACGGAAGCCGTATCTTTGCCGACACATTTAAGGTGTTCAGATGCTATCCGTTGCCTTGGTTCTAGCATAAAGCGTACACAAGATTTTGAATTTTGGGGAGAATTGAGGATTGCATGTGAATTTCTTTATATATAAAATAATATAACATCTACTTTACTTGATTGCAGCAACTGAATACGATCTAACAATCGTTGCTTCTATGTATCAGCAAAGAATGGGTGTTTTTCTTTTCATCTGAAGTAATGATGAAGCATTGTTTCCCCCCTCTCCAGGTATTTCGTCATAGTCCATCCTATGAAGTCCCGGACGTGGTGCACCATGGGAAATACGAAGAAGATCCTAGTGGTAGTCTGGATCGTAGCCGTCCTGCTGGCCTCGCCGACACTGGAGACCTATGTAAGTCCGTCTGCACACGGCACCATTGGTCCGTCTGCACACGGCACCAATGGAGCGCTCATCAATAATTCACAATGCGCCAGAAGCTCTATAAAGGGCTTTCTGTGGTCATTATAAGATCCACAAAAGAAGCAATTCCAGCAGAATTTGGTGACATGTTCCCCGAAGAGACATTTAATGACTTGGACATATAATAACATATATTGTACTGGGTGTCATTAATGTAACACCCGTTTTTCGCCCGCAATAAAACTTGGGCGATAAAAGGGTATTAATACTTTAAAAGATTGTCATTTGGTCTCCGTTGTGTCATACTAGTGTTCTAATTCGTGGTGACAATGTTGCTAATTTGATAATGCTGGTTGGCAGAGCATTGTTTGTGTAGGAAGTATTATGTTTAATGGGGTTCGATGTTCTAAATGTACCGGCTGAACCGAAACGCCTGGCCTCCATAGCCAGTGGAATGTAAACAATGCCATTACGCATATGTTGGAATGTCAATCTGGCGATTATAAACCACTCCATATACAACTACTGCTACTACAACTACTACTACTAAAACTGCTGCTGCTGCTCCTCCTCCTCCTCCTCCTCCTCCTCCTACTACTACTACTACTACTATTACTACTACTACTACTACTACTACTACTACTACTACTACTACTACTACTACTACTACAATGCTGCTGCTGCTACTGCAATTATACTATTTTTATATTTAAATATTTTAGGCTTGTAGTAGCATACAAATTAACCTAATACTCACTATTTAGGCTTTACCTAGTACATACTACATGTATGTACGTTTAATGTTAATTTAAAGTTAAAGCCTGCTCAAGAATGGTTTCTTTAGTCGATGAAGTAAAAATACCTGAGCGATACACTATTTTAAAAGAACTTTCTGTCACCATGGTATGGTAGATCAAATAGACCACATGGCTTTTAGCACTAAGGTACTAATAGAAAAGAGAATGTATGGCGTCAGGCATAAACCACGGTCACCATTTTCTTAGTTTCCTTTTGATTAGTCACACACACATATTTCAGTCTTAACAAAAATTGTGCATGTATTTTTATGGTTGACCGCATTAAAGCGCCCCCCCCCCCCCCAGCCGGATTTCCCTGCAATGAGACTAACGTAGACTACAGGCCTCTATTCGTCATTTCCGCTCCTCTCAGTATATCCCTCTTGTCCAGAATACTACCAGTATCCTGACATTACAAATGAGTGGCGCATTAGCTGAAACAGATCGATGGGTTTAGAGTTGGGATCCAATGTAGAACATGTTCGTTTTTTATCACCATTACACGCTCCTTGTTGATACAGCCATTAATTGTGTAGAAATGGGGTTTTCAACTATTAAGACTTCACAGGAGTTTGAGGCTTTTGGGATTATATTTAACCCTATGCATGCATGGCGTAGTTGGCCTCAAGTTTGTCATTTTGCTGTAATATCTGTCATCCCAGAGCACACACAGTACTCTGTACTACAACAACGACAGTCACGTGAGCGCCGTGGTGTGCGCGGACAACAACTTCATCAACGACCAGGCAGTGAAAGCGTACGCCTGGTACCACCTGGTGGCCATCTTCGTACTTCCGGTCATCATCATGGGCATGTGCTACTCCGTGGTTATCCGGGTTCTCTGGATCAGCACCAAGGAACTGGCCAAGATGACTCATACGGAAGGGTAAGTGTCTGGAAGATGCCTCACACCGGATGATAAAAGTCTGCAAATAACTCACTTAATCAGGGTAAGTGTCTGCAAGATGACTCGTAAGGAAGGGTATGTGTCTGCAAGGTAACTCGCATAACAGGGTGTCTGAAAAATGACTCGCACAGAAGGGCACATGTATGCAAGATGACTCGCACGAAAGGGTGTCTCCAGATGACTCGCAAAGAAGGGTAAGCGTCTACAAAATTACTCACAACGGATGGTACTTGTCAGCAAGACAAACTCACAGAGAAGGGTAAGTGTCTGTAAGATGACTTACAAAGAAGGCACTGTACATATGTAAGTGTGTGCAACATGACTCACAGACGACTGTTTGTTTGCCACTTGTATGTCTCTGGAAGTTAACTCACAAAGAAGGGTGTGTGTCTCCAAGATGACTCACAGAGAAGGGTAATTATCTCCACGACGTCCATCAAAGAAGGATAAGCATGCTTAGATAACCCACAAAAAGAGTACGTTGCTGCAGGGTGACTCACAAAGAAAGTAAGTGTCTACAAGATAACCTAGAAAGGTGGGTAAGTGTCTGCAAAATGACTCACATAATAAGGTAAGTATCTGCATGGTCAGTCGCACGAAAGTGTGCCTGCAAGATGACTCCCAAAGAAGGTTGTCTGTAAGATGACTCACAAAGAAGGATGTCAAAAAGAGTGGTGTCTGCAAGATGCCTAAATAAAGAAGGATGTCTGCAACATGACTCACAAAGCAGTGCAAGTGTCTGCAAGATGACCCTTACGCAAAAATCCACTCTGCATCTTATATCCGGTACCCCCTAGCTGAATGTGAAAAATGTTTTCCCTATTGGTACGAGAAAACAAGAAAGGACTTTTTTTAAGATTTCTCAAGACCTCTTATGTTTTAACTATACAAAGTTTAGTAAAAACATGAATCAGTGCGATAGCTGAAAGATGCCGTAACTGTAGTTTAGATCTGATTATTCAGGCCGGTTTGCCCTTTTAAATTAAGCAATAACGTTTATCTCTGGCAAGAAGAGTAATCACTTCAACTAAACAGGTGTAATCCAGGACTGTTGAGGAGAAATTTTATTAGATAGATTGATGAGACACTAAGACATCTTTACAACTACAAATACAACCCTTGCACGAAATGATTTGCTACATAAATTAACCCATTTGATGATTTACATATCCCGATATCATGTGCACAATATGATTACACAATGTCATTCTGTACACATGCAGTGAAAATTCAACATCAGCCTCATACATTTACATTTAGACGACTGAGTTTTGGAGGCGCTCTGTAGCTTAGGCCATCTCCGATACATCTCTTGTGACTCTCCGTGATTTCTCACCAGCATATCCGAAACCCCACATCGCTGCGGGCTTCATTAGTGTAAAATATCAGCGAACGGAAATTGTGTTTGGTGTATGAGAGAACCACCCAAACACTGCCTGTTGGTGCTAATAGCTACCTGCAGTTCGTTCAAAGTAATGCAAATTCAACTGGGTTCCAACTTTGTGTGGGTTATTCTATCCTCAACATGCTCAACGGGGTCGATGTCTAAGCTTACTTCTGACATCAAAACGTTCCTCCCCGCGCAGCTAAAAGGTGGCGTTTTGTTCCAAAGAAGGTCATCGGTTTGCGAGAGTAATTTCCACATCTCTCCTGCACGGTAACCCAAACCTTTTGTTTGCCCCGTAATATAGGGACTCCTGGAAATATAGACCCCATGTGAATCAATTCGCCAGCGGCATCCATTTCCTTTCAGTTCCTCGGATAGCACAATGCCGCTTTCAGGCGATCCTTCCCGGGTTCAGTGAGATTAATAATCTAATAATAGGACGGGACGTAAACATCCGAGGCCCATTCAAGTGGCGTAAATACCCGAAGTCACCCAAGCTGCATCGAAGCTTTTGGAACCAAATATCTTTAATGCGTCAACGGCAAAAATAACTCTTTATACGCATGGCATGGGTAAGAGAAAACAACCCATTTCTTTTGGGAGAGAAAGGAAATAAATAATGTCTTAGCCCGTGTGCCCCATACGTCTTTCACATGCTTTACCAAAAGCAATATTGTATGACGTATGTCAGGGACGTGTTTGTAGGAAACAGTTTGGCATTGAGTAGAATAAAGACCGCGCAGAGAGTAAACCTCACATAATAACTCCCCCCCCCCACCAAGTTGTAATATAACCAAGCAAATCCAGACATATTCCACTTACAGAGTTAAGCAAGATACTAACTTGCTGAAATAGAGAGCCGCTTTTTTACATGCCACGAAGGGCCACTGCAAGTCAAGAAAATTCAGCAAGACAGAAAATTCGAATAACATTCTGTCATTCACGGTATACCACAAGGTCCTGTAATTGAGCCTTTACTTTTTTGTATATTTATATATTGTTAAATGGTTTGCCTGGGCTGTTTGCGGGATATTGGACTACACCAAAACATCAGATTATACCCAGTCTATGCAACCGTTTGCAGTAGAATACCTCAGTCTGGCTTGTATAAAAGCATAATCAAAGTGTCACTGTATATATGGAGACTTAGCTCCCAGTACTTACTGCGTGCGAAATGATCGGTGGGATTGGACACTAGTTATCTGTTGCTTTCCCTCTGTGCTTTAAAATTCAAACAAAAAATGCCGTCACATCTTTGCATTAGTATAGACTGACAGTAATGCTACGTTATTTAAATTAGCAGCACAATGTATTAAGGATAACCAGCATAATATTAAAGCCCATTATTAGCACAATGTAGAAGTGTGACGAACACAGATATATTAGTATTCAGTTCCATGCTTTAAAAGCAGGTGAATATTTGCATGTGATCAACACAAAAGACTGAAGAGTCTTCGTTCAACAAGGCAAAGGTTGTCGAGAAATTCCCCCTGTCTTCCAATAAGATTTAATTCGCTATGGTAAAATATTGATTTTCACAATCACAAGGTATTAAATGTCAAAACGGCGCTTCTCAAGATTCGGACCAGACGTAAAATCGAAAGAGCTCACGCCGTGTTACAAAATCAGATGCGCAAATATTTTACAATGCCGCTACCCCTTCACAGAACATCTGACTGGCAAATCTGGCGATGAAGCAATCGTCATTTTTAGTTTCAGTACAAGCTTAATCCGCTCCTCCAGACGCCATCTTCTTAACAAAAATCTTAAGTCCGCCTGTCATCTTAAACATGGCAAAGACAATGGTTGCCAAGGTGATCAGTGAGCTTAAGTCTATTTGTAGACTTTCCAGAAACTGGCTCCTGCGATGCCGAAGCTTAGCACGGCTGGTTGCCGGGGGGAGGGGGGGGGGGTCAGGCTTAAAGTCCGCTTTCAGCCTTTCAAAATCATATGACCGACTGCACGTTGGATTCGGTGGTGCATGCAGGTGTATGCGGGCGTAGGTGGGGTGAGTTAATTTGTACCTGTCTTGTTTAGGCCGAACGATGTACGCCCGATAGTTTTGGGGTGCCAGGCCACCCACTCAATTTCGCCACAGGTGAGCAGAGAGGAATCAGCCAGACCATCATACTGACTCCAAGCCGGCTAGTCGGTTGCCTAACTCATTAAATGCCAAGCGCCAAGCCGAGAACCTCAAACCTCCCAGTTTTTACGTCTTTGGTGTGACGGGGTCGGGGATCGAACCCCGTCCTCCCGCACCCCCACCAGACGCTCTAACCACTAGGCTACGGCGGTGGTCCCAGTTGGTTGCAGAATAAGCCAAAATGTGACAGAATTTCAGTATTAATGACTTTAACGAGATCGCTTTACCTCTAGGGAAAAAACGATCAGCCATTCGCCAATGGCGTGAATTGGGTATTACCCCGTAAATAAAATAGCACAGGAACCGAAAATTACATTTTAATTCCCCACCAGGTACTTGTATCTGAATATAATATTTGTGTGTTACATATGGCACCGGCCTGGACACTTCAGACCTTACCATACTACACTTGTGTTTCTGTAAATTAGCAAGCTAACTGCAGCTATAAACCCAGTTTATTTCTGGTCCCCCGAGCTCGCAATAATTTTATGTGCATGTCGTAGCCACTGACCATAGTAGCCTAAAGCAGAACGTCCTCAAGTGTGTTTACAAGATTTACTGCTATTAGTCCCATCCCAGCGGAGGCTTAACTATTCGCATTGCTTAAATTAACGACTAATTTCAAAACTTAGACTTATGTAGCTTGAAGTACACCGACCCTGTTGTGGCCTGAGACTGATATTCCAGCCATTCTCCCCCCTCAAGGCCTGACGATGAGACCAAACAGCGACTGACCACCACTGTGAGAACCCCACGACGTGGCAAACCGATCATCACCACCGCTGTCAAAGACCACAGCGCCGACATCAGGGAGGCACGGAAACAGGTAAGTAAGGGAGTGGCGGTATATGGCAAGCCGAATTGTCATTTGCCACCCATATTTCACTTAAGTGAAATTAATATCACTTAAGTGAAATAAGTGAAATTGAATTTCGCTTAAGAAAAATTGAATTCCAATAAGTGAAATTGAACTGCATTTAAGTGACATTAATTTGAAATAAGGGAGGTAAATGACAATTCGGCTTGCCATAAGTATATACTGTCCACAAGATGTGGCAACGAGAGTGTGACACTCTGTTCTGAAGGTGATAGCAAGAGAGAGTGACAACAGCTAGCATGGGGGTGATATCGCGTGTGGTAAAATTATCAGCGAGCTGTATAACATCATAACGAAAGGGTGGCATAAACTATTCATAGGGTGATAAGGAGAGTTGTTGACTTGTTGTCGAAGTAACGAGAGTGACAACTATTCTGAAGGCAATGACGGGTGTGACAAACTATTAAGGTGATAACTAGCGTGACAAATAACTATTAAGGTGATAACTAGTGTGACAAATCATCATCAAAGTGATGACTAGAGGTAGCATAAACTATTGTTATTTAAGATGATGACGAAATTGTGACGTAAACTATTCTGTAGGCTATAACGAGAATGTGACAAATTAGCATAAAGGTGGTAAAGGATGAGACGTAAACTATCATTAAATTGATAACGAGGGGATGACAAACCGTGAAGGTGATACGAAAGGTTGAGTAAAGCTAACATAAACCATTCTAAGGCGATAACGAGAGGGTGAGAAAAGCTGACATAAACTTTTCTATTATGATAACAAGAGGTGAGAACGAGGGGGTGAGTAAAGCTTACATAAACTATTCTAAGGGGATAACGAGAGGGTGAGTAAAGCTTACATAAACTATTCTAAGGGGACAACGAGAGGGTGAGTAAAGCTTACATAAAGTACTTAAGGCGAGAGGTGGCATAACACTTAAATCTGTTTTCAATCACATAAAGTAGGTGTGACACAAACAGAAACGCGATGGTCATGGCAATAATGCGTGTCTTGCTAAAATTGTTTACAAACAAAAAAGTCATGCTATAATTAGCTTGTCGCTAAAATTGTCCCCAAACATGCTCTGGTTGTATAAAATAAACTATCATCAACGTAATAACGGTCTAACTAAACTATTTCATAGACAAGTGGTAATGAGAGAATGTGACACCCATCAGATGCTTCTGAGCTACACTGTCCGTTCTGTTTTGACGCCACTTATGACAGTACAACTTGGTGACACACATACTGTTCAAGCATGCAATGAAAATGTAACACGTATTCCAAGATAGCATGACGTCCCCTGTTTAAGCTAGCGATGAAAACTATAACATAAATTGGCTGTTTTCTGGCAAGCTTAACCTGTGAAGATAACTTTATTCAGACAGCCCAGACAGTGACATAAAATGTTTTCAGACAGGCTCAGACCGTGACATAAAATGTTTCAGACAGATTCCGATCGTGGCATCAACTGTTTTCAGACAGGATCGGACCGTGACATAAAATGCTTTCAGACAGGATCAGACTGTGACATAAACTGTTTTCAGACAGCTTAGGCAGTGACATCAACTATTTCAGACAATTCAGACCGAGACATAAACTGTTTTCAGACAGCTCAGGCAGTGATATCAACTGTTTTCAGACAGGCTCAGGCAGTGACATAAACAGTTCAGGCAGTGACGTCAACTTTTTCAGACAGGCTCAGACCATGACATAATTTTTTTCAGACAGGCTCAGACCGTGACATCAACTGTTTCAGGGAGGCTCACACTGTGATATACACTGTTTTGAAGTAAGCTCAGACTGTGACATCAAGTGCTTCAGACTGGTTCAGATTGAGAATTAAGCTGTTCTCAGGCAGGCTGAAACTGTTGCATAATAGTACAGAGGCAATCTCAGACTGTGGCAAATTTTTCAGCGCCTGTCTCGGACCGTTATTTTAGTTGCCTTTGGGACAAACTCAGACTGTCCCATAACAATTCAAGCATGCTCAGTGTGTGACATAAATTGTTTTCAGGCAGTCTCAGACTGTGACATAAACTTTTTTCAGGCAGTCGGAGACCGCGACATAAACTATTTTCAGACAACCCCAGACTGTGACACAAACTGTTTTTTAAGCGCACAATTATAACAAAAGCATGGACTAAACTGGAATTGTCAAGTACGCAACCACGGTACATTGACGATGGAAATAGCACGGGCAAAACCCAACACGCACGCGATCACGTGACGAGAAAAAATCGCAGACGAGATTTGTCTTGAAATTGCCTACGGAATTAGAGAAACCCCATTGGTGAACAATGGGAAACGGCAGTAGGGGTAACCGACACGGTGTAAACGTCCGTGCGACAATAACATTGGCATCAGGTAGCGATGAAGTGTCGGAATACATA
>JAAUYG010144210.1_pt1 | contig 10597 bp, 8 predicted proteins | sample 7278091 | NCBI WGS metagenome assembly JAAUYG01 (sample SAMN14350201, study PRJNA611818) | marine sediment metagenome | isolation source: surface marine sediment (0.6m) | place: French Polynesia: Moorea | collected 2018-08
AAAGTCCAGTGAATCTCCCCTTTCCCTGTAGATATGCCAAAATCAAAATAGACATGTATCAACTATTTACACTCCCCAGGCTACCATCCTGCAGGGTCATTAAAATTCTCAGAGTCTAGGAGAAAACATTGTCTGCATAAAATCCTCCCAAAATACCAATTTAAAAAAAAAAAAGATTATTTCCTTGAGAAAAATTTTAGAATGTTGACAAATGAAAGGTGCCCCAGGGAAGCCCACCTACCTGGCTAAATATCTCCAACATACACCCTTGTTCCATTCTTGACCTTCCTACCAAAAAATGTGATTTTGTCACTTCATCTGCAAAAAATGACAAAGTCCCAAAATCAATTTCTGCCTAGCATTTGTTCAAAATGAAGATAAAAAAACCAAAAAAATGGTTTTAGATAATCACCTTAGGGTCCCATAAATGCTATATACAAAACCAAACCTATACCACACAGTAAAGACATGAAAAAAGTGAACATTTTCTTGCTCATGATTCCTATTAGACAGTTTACATAGTGTCATAAACTGCCTAAAAAACTGGAAGAACATGCCTTAATGGCTGAAGAAAATTTGAAAGAAATTTCAGAAATTATGCAAAATGGATAGTTTGAACAAAGTAAAAAAATGTGCCCATCAAACAAGTTGTGTTGTGTGTTTAATGACCCAGCTCATCTAACAATTGCTGAACTGCCTAAAAATTTGTGATGTTATCCACTCAGATGCTGCTAGAAAAGGCCTGAAAAAACATGAAGAAAAAAAGTGTGCTGAAAGTTTCGCATGTATATACTACTCACCACCACCAGCAACAAAAGAATTGCATGTTTGAGACCAACAGACATTTTTTGCGCAAAACGCAGAACTTTGGTCAACAACAGAGAATTCCTTTTTGACTTTTGTCAAGTCATTACCTCTCAGTTGGTCAACAGAAGATGGAGCAACTTGAAATCAAGGTTCATGAGAGCATCGTGATATGATCAGTCCCACACGGAGTCCCACCGACGAACCCTGACACACCGGCTCAAGTACAATGTGTCATTTCGTTTGCAAAGCATTCTGTCTCCAGTTACTGTCGGTCAAGTAAAATTAAAGAACAAAAGAGGGATCAACTTTCAACACAGTGTCTCATCTTCAGAATGACATTTTGCGCCGTCGCCGTTGTCTGGGTTTTCTGCATTTGAGACGCACTTGTCACACGAAATAGAAGGCTGGTTTCCAGAGTAGGCTTCACACCCACTCGACAGACCAAATCCCAAGCTGCAAAAGCTGTTCAAGACAAACTTTTTAATCGTTCACACATCAAATATAAACTCCTGTCCGATTGCAAAATGGAGAAGAAATCTTTCTGGGAAAACGACAGCCCGAACCGCGAGAAATTTCTGCCAACCTGCATGAGCTATTCCCAAAAAAGAATGGCCTTTGGTCTCTGATTGAGCACCCACCAGTTATTAAGTCTGTTCGGCAACCTGTGCCTCGGTGCCTCCCTGATGGATGTGGACACAGAGAACCAAATCTTTCGTCTTTAATTCCGTCCTTTGCAACCTGACTCGTGTCGTGATGATTCTGACTCACACACCGGAAGTTCAGCCGTCCCGGGGCCCACGCTGACAAAACGCCAGACAGAGGAGTTAATTGTCTGGGTCTAATAAACTTGATCCTTTAATGACCACTGACCAAGCGCTTAGAAATCTCACGAAGCTGTGTTTGAACACGATGAAAGCAAACTTCAATTCAACGTGGGCTCTTGTGTTGTCCGATTTCAATACACGTCGAAGGAAAAGTTCTTCCTGTTCGAAAGCAGACGTCATGCAACGAAATAACAAAACAAAACAAAACAAAACAAACAAGCTGATTTCTATGGACCAACTGCTCACAGATGGCCAGATTCTAAGGACACCACCAGCTGCTGCAATGAACAGCTTTGCACACATCGAATCAAGACAATGCCGTCACGGCAAAAACAAACTGCAAGACGTTTTCCTGGAGTTGAGGGAATGTCTTGATTGAAGCAACAATAACGCATTGTCTGCTGCTGCAGTGCTTTCCGTTGCGTGATAAAAAAGAGATTTTGACTTTAAAATCTTGGCAGAAGAAAGGACATTGATGAATATGATCATCAACTTCAAATGAAGCTGATAGCTGTGATCAGCCCGATTCAACAGCTTCATCAACGAACACTTTGGGCTCAATAAGTTTCATTTGCACACTGATATGTCACTGTTAGGCCGTGCGTTTGTTTGTAAACTCCACTCCACTGGGATATCAGGAAACAACAAAAAGCAAAGAAGCAAACAAAATGTAGCAAAAGACAGTACACGTTGGATTAGAAGGACAGCAACAGTCAAAAGCCTAGGCCTATGATTGTGGAAGAGATATTGGTTGGATGGAGCGGTAAGTCTCTGGCTGTGCTTACGTTCAGACTCAAGAAAAGTTTCGTAAGTTATGACTTTTTTGGGCCAAAGCGTCAACCAATCTGTCGACGGTCACTTTGTATGCCGTGCTGTTTCTAAACTCGCAGATAATGGCGCCTGGCCACTAAGGTAGAGATATCTGTGGACATGACCAGAATTTTTTTCTGCAGGCAAAAATCCAGTGGACCCGCATGGATCATTAAAATGTGATGTAACCAAGTGGAAGTCCAGGTGGCAAAGGGCATACAAAATCCCAGCTTCTACTGTCTGATATCTGAACAGCTTTTCTTCCAGCTGACTATCTGCCTTGTCTTTGCAACTCAGTGACCATTGCACTTCGTGTGATTTGTGCACAACACAAAAAAGGTGAGAATACTGTGCGTCACCACGAAGCCAAGTCGCTTTGGTTTTTCTGTGTCTCAAGTTTAGCACTCACTTTTCAACCAAAGCACATTGTGCATCTCAATCTGTCTTAAACTTGCAGAGTCTCTTCCTCTTTAGACAATTTCAGAAGCGCTTCAGGGAGAGTTTTGAGCAACCAGAATCATCTGGGATTAATGCAGTGCCTTGAACTGAAGCCAATCCCGCGCTACATCTGACAACCAAGTTTATTGCAAAAGACACAACCACTAAGTTGGACCATCACGATAATAGGATGCAATGAGGGATCAAATAAGGACAAAGACATTCTGCGTCGCTGTCTATTAAATCCCATGAATTAATTCATACGACGGCGTAGCTGCTAATTGCCACGAACGGCGGCATTCTGGATTGAGCGGCTTCGTCAGGCGCATGTCACGGACCAATTTTCTTAAGTAAAATGAAGACATAATTGATGGCCTGAAAGGAGAAAGTTCACAACCAAAGTGAATTATTTACTATTCAGACACCTGCAGTGGAGGCTTTTTGGATATAGGCGGCGTGCGGACTGTCTGCGTCAAAAGAACGCGCCTTCCAGAGGAACAGAACTGGCAGAAACAAATTGATTTCCATAAATAACTGGTCAGAGAGGAGGTCCGGAATATGTGTATGGGAGTGTATGTAAATGTAATCAAGGTATCACACGCCCCGGTAACACTGGTGCATTGTAGCAGACCAAAGAAGTGGACTTGCAGTAACTAATGACATTCTGCACCTCCATCATCCCTGGACAGAAGCATCGTTTGTGTACGCGGCCCAAGCCTGGCGACACTCTGGAGTTGCCAATTGTGTGTAATGAAACCCTGCCTACTTCGTACCTCTTCTGGGTCATTCCAATATCTGACATACAGCAGAGGCAACACCTGCTTTGCCTGAGATTCCGACGCCCAGAGGGAATCTGAACAAAATTGATTGTGCTTAAACTCACCAACTACAGTCAGCTGATTTAATTTCGTGCACCGTTTCTCCAACAACAACCCACTGGCTGGGAAGACAATGTCCTTCATCCATCAATGCGGAATACGAAGGGTCACAAATCTGACATCCTGCCCCAATGTTACGGAGCCGGCTGGAAAGGAAGTCTTACATGAAACACAATTTGAATTGGTTGCTGAGCTCTATCTGATAAGGTAGGCTGACTTTTTGAGTTCCTGGCGTGCAATTTTTCTTCTGAGCAAAATTTGAAAGGCAAACAAACATGCACTTGCAGAGACTGCTTGCTTGCCGTCTTTGCTTTGTGAACACCGCCACATTATTCCGCCCTCGTGGGGATGCTGTTTCAGATGTTCTGATTCAAACTTGAGATGAGTCACTCAAAAAGTAACCCAGACAACCAGTAATTGTCTTCTTTGTATGGCCTAGGTCCTAAACTGGCCAAAGCGAAATGTGAAACTTCGCTGACAAAACCATAAATTCTGATGAGCTTTTCGCTACAGTGATTGAAATCAAACACTGCGTATCGTTTTCCAGTTGAAAATCTCTCCGATCAGAATTTATATTTCTGACATGTTTGGTGAGGAAGCAAAAGAAAGCTGCCCTCCTGACATTTGTACATGAACTGGGCTGTCCTGGCTCAATCTGGGCAGTGTAACACCATTCCCGACTTGCAGACAAGGTCCGACGCCTGTCTCCCGAGGCACAAATCATGGCCAAAAAGACCATTGTTGCCTTACATCAGTGAAAAAGAAACTTGAGGAAACTTTTACATCAGCACATCAAGCACATTAACGTCAGCTCCTCCAACTTGATTTCGACTCTATTTCTCAGCTTAACGCGATTACTCACGTTCTTATTTGCAGTGGCCTCTGTTTATTGGGTTTGTTCGGCAATGTCGTGTCCATTGTTGTTCTGCGGAAGGACAGGGAACGACGGGAAGCACTATTCCTGCTGCAGATGTTGGCCTTAGCTGATGCCTTTTATATCGCAGTAGCTCTGTTCAGATACCCACTCAAATACCTACTTGCCGATCAAGAAATTTACATGGATATGCAGGTACATGTCTCGTAACCATGGAGAAAACAAGTTCTTTGCGTGCGAAAAAGATTTCCAGACTGCTTGTGCTTGTTCCTTTTGAGCCACGAATGTCAAAAAGCAAGCGGATGGAATGACATAGCAATCTGATATCGTCCGGTCTGGACGGTGTGGTCAGTCAAAAAAGTTCCGGATGTCGTCTGGATTCTTGTGAAAAGGCCTTTTTATCCAGCAACATAAAGACGACGTCAGTGCTTCAGAGGGAAAACAAAAAGCTGTGCGCAAAAACTTTGGCCTGAATTTAAATGTCCTCCTGGGTGTCGTTTGGGTTGTCTCCAACAGCGACAGACAGCTTTGGCGCTTTTAGTGGTATTGAAGCTTTCTCCCTCTTTTTCAGGTATGGGTTTTCCCTTTGCTCAAAACCGCGCAAGCAATTACCATTTGGATGATGGTTCTGGTGACAATAGACAGATACATCTACGTCTGTGTTCCTTTGAAGTAAGATTCCTAAACTTTGTGCATGAACCGATCTGATGGTATGAAATGTATGGCAGCATGAAGGATGCATGTAAGTTAATGGGTTCGGATACCGGATAAATTCCGCACACAAAAGAGACGACAGATCCAGATAATTGCCTGTTAGCCAACTTTGCAACAGCGAGACTGGTTTGAATGCACTCAGCAGAGTCGGGGACAAATTGGCAGGCGTCATTATCACCGTCTGGGCCGCTGATGTAAGGTGTGAACCTGGGCTTCATTCAAAGTTTTTGGTTTCAGAGCTCAACAGGTGTTCAGTCGAAGAGGGAGAAGAGTCATGTCAGCGCTGATATTTGCAGCTGGATTTCTGTACAACATGCCGCGATTCTTTGACAGCTGCGTCATGAAGTTCCATGATCCGTGCAGCGGCTGGACCATCGCCAGAATGGTCTATGCGCCACAGTTCAACAATATTCTCTACTTTGACATCTATCAATATGCCTTGTACATTATCTTTCTCTATGTTGGTCCTTTATCCGTGCTCTTGGCCTTAAACTGCAAACTCATTGGTGCGATTAGGCATTCCAAAAGACGCCACAGGGAAATCACGGTCACTGGCGGCTACAACTGCACCAGCACCTCAAGTTACATGCCAAACGCCTCAAACCTGAGAAGCTTCAGCCAGCATTATGAAAACAATGCCACTCTCGTCCTCATTATTATCGTGCTTGTTTTCATCATTTGTGAAACTCCAGAGCTGATTTACAGGAACATCACAGTTATTGTTCGGCATGTGGAACATATGGACAATACGTTTTCCCGAGCTTTCCGCCACACCTTCTCTACCGTTTGTGAACTGCTGATGGTGATCAACTCCAGTGTTAACTTCTTCATTTACTGTATCTTCGGCCGCCGTTTCCGTCGCGTAATGAGATTCACGTTCACACCGAACGGCTCGACGCTCATCACCCACGAGACGATTCCGCTACAGCAGATGGCGCACCAGCAGGGATGACGCATGTTCCGTTCCATGCTGACGAGGAGGGGTGTCGCGCGCTACCTGTGATCGTCTCATTTCGACGCCCACTTGATGTTGCTGATTCAATACCAACACACACGGAGACATCCCATCTCTTCAGAATGGAACACCAGACAGAAAAACGACCACAGGCAATGGAAACGGCTGATGAACTCGATACTTTCGTATCTTGCGTATTTTTATACATCTCATTTCACCACGCAAATGTCATGGCCTTGCCAACAGGCAAAAACTCTTGCGTGATACTTCTAAGTTGATATCCTGGCCGCTTAAGCCCTGATGACGTGTGAAACACCAGATATACCCAGAAGACAAGGATGTGTCTGGTCAGAAAAGGACAGTGACACATGCAGACGTGTTCTGTGAAACACAGTGAGTAACAGAAAAGGTATCATGTCCTTCTGAAGGTGAACGTTTTGGGTGCAAACGTAAAAGTGCCCTTGGAAGAAGATGGCTTCTTTTCAGCTGCTTTCTGACAGGTACGCCGGCGTGGCCATTGTTGCAAAGCTGATGTCATTACTGTTGATGTACAATGATAACAGAATCATTTCCTGCAATAAATAGGACTGAAAGCCCCTCATGAATAAGGCATAACACTCAGGTCAGTTGCTGACTGCTGAAAAGCAAAAACTGACACAGAAAAAATACACTGCATTCCGAGATGCTCTTCGCTTTCATGATCTGATGATTTTCATTGACTACCTAGACACAATGTATCCTTTCCTCGGGAGAAATCGAGTAATGGTTTGGCATCAAACGTATTGTTCAAAAATAGACGCAAACAAGACAATGAAGTCAGTGATCCTGTCTCCTTTAATCGTGATGTTCAAACCTTCTAGCGGAATTCACGTCAAGCAGTCGGTTCTGTGGTGAACCTGAGTCGGATGGAATTCAAACAGAATCAAATCGTGCCTCATTGTGCTCTCTGTGGCGGATCCAGCGAGTGTCTGGAGCCCCGCCCCGAAAGCTAAAGTTGGGCGTTGTGGACAACTGGCCGTTGCCGCAAGAGTCAAAAGTTTCAAAAGCTGTTGCGCTAAGCCTCACGGCATCTTGGATTCCGGTCTGAAACGTTTTCATTGTTTCTGTGCTATTCTTGCTTTTGCGTTTTTTGGCCTTTGAAGCTGCTCCATAATGTGTTCAAGCTCATGTTCCCTGTGATCTATACATGTTGTGTACTGTGTTTCGTTTTGCGTCAAATATATAGGTGAAAATTGCCTTTTGTCAATAACTTTTACATCAAAAAGAACTGGTTTTCATACTTTAGCTAGCCCGAAGCCCTGGGGAATTCTTTGATGATCCGTCACATGATGTGTTCTGACATCTGTGTCAACAAACCGGTCCAATTTGGTTCGATCAAGCGAAGACAAAGTTATTTTGATCATTCCCACCAAATCATAGCCTCTGGAAAGGACTCGTTTTGGTGAACAGATTTCTGAAGGCGTTCTTGTCTTGATACAAGATGTTGCTTTTCGGACTCGTTGGGGTTTGGTGGTTCTGCGCTCACAATCTGATGTTGACTGTATCAGGTCATGTTTTTGCCAGGATCTGCTCTGATGCTGAATCCATCAAATAATTTTGAAAGGAGGCACATCTTTGTGTGTTTCGATTCTGTCTCCCCATTCTGAACATTGTATTGTACTCAAACTGTGCCTGATTGCCCAATTACACGTAAAAACCTTCAGAGCACCGTGAAAAGCGATGTGCGCTGCCTTGGCTCGTGACAGATCTTGTTTCCAAAAGTGGATGAAATAAACTTTTGACCAAAGGTCACTTTTGTTGTCGTGCTTTCATGAAAGATCCCGCAAGTCGCTTTACGAAACAGCAAACGAACTTCGACCAGGAAATTTCAACAGCAGCTGCACAAACCGTTCCACTTGTTCAGGCAAATGCAATGAAACTGAGGCAATTGGCCCAAAATTGTTGAACTGGAGAATAAAACAACAAAGTTTCAGTTCTTTACAGTTTGACTGGAATGACCTTGAATTTGACCTTGACCTTCTGTGTCACTATTCCATCCAATTAGGAGAATCGACAGCTGTGGTCACGAATTTTTGTAGATCTAAACTTCACGTGTCTCTCCTACAGTTTCGGTTGCTGACCTTTATTTCCACGATTTGGCCCAAGAATGGACGGACACCTCTCATGTGGAAAAAGATCCCGTCAAACTAAAAACTGACTTAACCGGCTTCTCGATGTTTATATAATTAAAGAGCTGTCAGAAGACGCTTTTCCATTCGAATGGAGCTGCTTTTCTTGAAAGTAAAGGTAAAAAACACGCAGTCCTCGTCAACTGTTTGGAACACGTAAGAAAGTTCGTTGAACCCTTTTGAAGTTGATGCGGAGAGAGAAGTGGAAAAACAAACAGAAACTGAGAATAAAGGGATATTACTTTGAGACCTTCCGGTATGTGGGAGTGTATCAATGAGATTAATGCAATCATGCACACAAAAGAAAGAAAAGACAAAAAAATTACCCCCAGAATACAAACGGAAATGCGATATATACAAACAAAGAAAAACACGGTGATGGATCTGACCAAACTGATCCTTGTCAGTGCGGCAGTTGGTGAGAAACAGTTGGAATTTTTCTCTGTTTCCAACAGAAATCTGCCTTTGAGTATTGAATCAATCTTGTCATCAGGCAAATATATAACAAGCTGTTGTCAAAGCTGCGGAAATCTTTTTATTCTTTGGCCTTTGGTGAAATCCACGACTCCAGACCCAAAACTTTCAATGGCGTTCGTGAGCATTTTCATTACGTCTGGCTCCTGCAAGCCTGATGACAGGAAACAAACGATCAGCTCAGGTGAAGTCGAACTTGAATGAGGAATTTGACAGAGACATGCCACTGATGACTGAAATTCCAAAAAGCACAAAATTGGCCAAACTGCAGCCAAGGTACAGCCAAACAAAAGAGAGGCAGTTCTCGTCAAGGTATGGCCTGGATGGTGTTCCTTCCCTCAGAAATCACACGCCCAAATGAGACAACTTTTTCCTCCACATTCTTCTCTGCATGTGTTCCGCATCAGTTCTTCATGGGTCCAAAACAGGATTTCCAGCGTACAACGAGGATTCAGTGATAATCGCCATTTTCTGAGCAGTTGGCAAGAATTGCAGTCTATAGATCTACCAAAGAACAATGGTGGCAAGATGCCGCAGATGTTCCCCTTTCATCCGTCGATTATCAGACAGTGGCCGGTTCAGGCTTCCTTTCTGTGTGGTTTAGCTCGAGATAAAGAAGCCTTTGCACAGCTTTGGATGTCTATTTCCTGCGGAAAATGGTCAGGATGAAAAGTCTCCTGCAGCATTGTGTGAAACTTCCTGTCCCAAGATTTAGATGCAAGGACCGTAAATGTTGCAAAAAACCTGCGACGCAACTCAGTTTGAAAGCAACGCGACAACGCAACCCTCATCCACTTTCCCAAACAAGTTCCTTGAAACAGGTGCAGAAACTAAAGCTGTAACTGTGAACACCGATCAGATGCCAGACTCCTCCTTCAACTAGCTTCACAAACAAAGCATCTTCCCCTTTCCTGACTGCTAAACGTTTCTTCTGGTTCAGAGAAACTGTCGATTAATGTGAACCAAATGGAGAAAGCAATGCGGCGAACAAAATTTGTCTCAACTGCAAGGAGAAAGAACCCAAGACAAGAGAGCAAAATGGCAATTGTACTGATTCTCAGCAAAAGAGCTTCGTCGCAATGGGACTCAGTCATGATTCCAGCCATTGCTTGGAAATCAATTTGCAGCTTCCTGTCATGTTCATAAATCAACGAGTCGCATTTGTGAAATTCTCAGTAATTGGTAATCAACCTGCAGCCCCATAGTTTTGTGGTCTCCTGCGTGGAATCAACAGATAACAGAGACAATGATGACACTGCAACTGGTGAATAAAACAACAGTGGATCACAGCATTGAGGTAGATATATCCATCCAGGGCGTCAGTCCGTGTGTGAGGTTCAGGTCTGATTTTCTGAAGTTGTGCTCTGCATGTGTTGTGAACCTGAGCAAGAATCCCTCAGGTGTTGTATCTACAGTTGAGGCTCAGAAGAGGTTTCATTCAATGACACAGCCAGGCACAACACGAACCAGTTCATGAATGGCACTCTCGCACTGCATTTTCTGTGCCCTGTTTTTCTGACCAGGAAAAAGCTTCTTTTGAAACAAAACTCGGTAATGTTGGCTTTGTGGTGTTGCCATCAGTCAATGCAGTGACGAGTACGCTTACAGCATACCTCACCCATATGCAACCTTAGTACCCTAAGGTAAAGGTAGGC
>JAAUYG010041181.1_pt1 | contig 10596 bp, 11 predicted proteins | sample 7278091 | NCBI WGS metagenome assembly JAAUYG01 (sample SAMN14350201, study PRJNA611818) | marine sediment metagenome | isolation source: surface marine sediment (0.6m) | place: French Polynesia: Moorea | collected 2018-08
AACCACTCATGGTCATATCACCGACTGCAAGTTGGACTCGGTGGTGTATGCAGGTGTATGCATGGTGATTTAATGTGGACCTGTCTTGTTTGGGCCGAACCATCTGCATCTGCCCGACAATTTTTGGGTGCCAAGCCACTTATTCAATTCCGCCACAGGTGAGCAGAAAGGAATCACTCAGACTATTTATACTGACTCCGAGCCGCCCAGTCGGTTGCCTAACTCATTAATGCCAAGCGCAAAGCTGTCTTTGGTGTGACGCGATCGGGGATCGAACCCCGGCTCCCGCACCCAGAGCGGACGCTCTAACCACTGTGCTACACAGGGGCGGTAGCTCGGTCACGGGCGGTGCGCAGATGAAACCTTGAGTTACGGTTCCCAGAGCGTCTGCATCTACATATACGGCCGGCCTCCGCCTGGCGGCTAAGCCGGCCAATGCCTGGCGGCTACTAGTCACGTACCGAAGAAAAACTCATTACTACAGCTATCACATAACTATCTCGAATCTATATGTATGAATTGTTGTGCTTTTTTACAGATGTCACTTCAGGACTTGCGTACAAATTCAAACACGTTTTTTTTTTCTTCCAAATGATTTACAGACAGTTCCGTAGTTTTTCTTGCATCCCGATGCAACTGACACACAATGGATTCGTCTCCCACATGTTCCAGCAGATGTTGAAACGTCGTGAATAGCATGAAAAGCTCACGCATCCTACATCGATAGCATAGCTATACCTATCACAGTAGGTTACTCATCTTAAGGGGGAAAGTTAAAACACGAAATGTGCATGCCCGTCCATACGACAAGCATAATGTAGTATAATTGATGGCGTAACCTGCATATAGCTAAAATATTACAAGGTGGAGTTGTTAATGATGTTTCACAGTAAAATTCAGAGTACCGTTTCGCGTTTTTCGACAAAAAATAGTACTAAATTCTTTAGTACGTACAGAGTTATTGACTGCGGCGTCACTGAAATTGTGTGTGGAAATTAATAAGTTAGAAGCTGACGCCAGCAGGGCGGGGCATAGAAATGGCTCAGACGCGACACCTGAAAACTGACACGAAAAGCGACGACATTGGGACATTGACTGAGATATCAGACAGGAACTTCAAAGCATTTTCTACCGCTGGTATGTTTACGAGCATCACTATTTTTTTTCATATCGTTTACAATCCTTTTGCGGAAACTTTTATTGCGTAAAGATATAAAGTCATTCATTGCAGTTCACACAAATACTTCCAAAATCTGCCGTCGAGACACGCGACTCAAGGGTGAGTTTTAAGGGATTCCCTGAACAACCCTTGCAGCCCGAATTTAGGACGGACACTATATTATACCTCATTTTAACAATACATTTGGACAACCCTTAGATAATACAGGATATAGAGAAAATAAACATCACCCACCTGTCATATAGTGCATGAACCACAAATAGTACGATCGCACCGCACTTTAGCAAAATATACCCAAACAACACATATACATGCTCCCAATATTCGGACTGATTATATAGTGAAACGTGTCTTCCAAACCAAACAGACGAGATGACACATACACACACTGTGAAACCTGTAGCACCTGGCGTTGGGAAATTGTGTGTGAAAAGGGATGATTCACTTACGCTTGAACTACAAGGGACGCCTTGAACGGATGCATCAAATATGCTGAGAAGAACGGCATCATATATGCGACAGGCCTTGCTATCTGCTCTAGCACAGTCATCTGCAAGACAAATTGACAAATTGAAACTGCTGGAGCGTTAAAGTTTAATAATATTTACTACCACCACTAACGTGTCAGTCGTTTTTCTCGGGTACGTAGGATACTAGCTCGCCATCCCCGCCTATGTTTCACAAGCTTTCCATACCCCTAGTTTTTCTCAGGACAAATGACATAAAGGAATATTTTCCCGAAAGAGAATTGTAAATTTAATCAAATTGTCGCTGTTACAAGCTGTAACACGCACAGTTATTGATCTATAGCAGCATATTTGGTCAGTATTGGACCCGATGACCAGTACTATATATCGCCTTGAACTGCAAGTGCACTGATCAGAATGGATTGCCAGAACTGTTGTTGTAATGCTATTAGTAGCAGTGCTAGTAGTATTTTTCTTTTCTTCATGACGGTTCAGAAAAAAAGCAAAAAAAAAAAAAAAAAAAAATTCATGGCAGTTCAGGACCGGCCACTCTTAAATATTTACGTGTAAGTCTTGATTAATTGAAACTCTTAGCCAATCAAGCGGCTCAGATTTCTCAGAGCTTACGTATTAAGTTAAAGCTGAAGCTTAGGTGTTTCCAGAATTTCAGCCGAGGGCTCTTTTTTTTCTTCGTGAGGGTTAAGGGCTGCTAGAAAAAATAATTTTTCGGTCCCCCAAATAAATTTTTCCACTTTGCGGTTCATGGCTTCCGTAGTTCAGAGCTTCCGTACTAATCCACACGCACGTGCACTTTTAGCCGTGCTTCATGGAACAAAAATGGGGGAGCTGCAGGTGTCAGATAACGATCGTGGGGGACAAATTGGAATTTAATTAACCGTCACGTTATACGGCCTATGGCACGCCTGAGGGTATTTTACTCTGTGCAATCCAAATCCAAGTACCCGCTGTAAAGAGGACAAAAACTTCATTCTGATGCTATCGGACGTCCTGATCGGCGTTCTGAAGTCTGATTAATTCACCTTTGACCTCTGTGGGATATATGCTATGATAAACAGGCGAGATATATAGACTCCGCATCAACAACCGGTTTCCAATACAAAGGTACATGTGTAATACCGAAATAGATGCCGAGAAGCTGCCTGGGCCTCGTTCGATCGGCTTCCTGAGTCTTTTCTCAGATCGACAGATTGGTATTTTCAGAGGGGAGCTCTCAGGGATGACGGAAAGAAAGACCCTAGGGGTTGCCGTATTCGGTTGTGGACGCATGGGGTCGGTGCATGTGAGGCACGTGCTGCTTAGCAAAAGGTTGCGTCTGATATGGGTGGTGGACGAAAATTTGTCTGCAGCTGAAAAGTGTGTCCAGGATTATGATATCCAGGACAAGGTGTCTGTTGGGACTCGGGATGCTGCCCAGAAAGCGCTGAAAGATGATAGGTAAGGTTGCCGAAAGTGGCAAAGTTTTGAATTAGTGTAATATTATATATTATATTATTATATTTAAATCCACGTGTAAACAAAGACTAGACTGTAAATATTTCTTCGAGGCGTATACTTTCAACTTTTTCTTCAGTTGCTGAACTGCAGGAGGAGGATTTTTGATCCAATTTGTTCATTTTTTTTTTTAGAATTTATCAATTTTGAATATTTTTTCGCCTGATGCACTACATGTACTATGCTCTAAAATCGCTATTAAATTATGACTTTCATTCGTTTCTTATTCACATATTGCCCCATGTGAATAAGAAACAAATCGGTACTCGATCTTCAGTCAATCGCAAAGTAATCACATTTTTGGCGGTTTTTTTTTCCAGTAATTCACTGGCTCATTATTATTAACCTATATTATTTTGCGTTTGCGAGTCTTTAGATTTCTCCAGGCCGTCCTGATTATATCACATGACATTCCATTTTTTCGTAGCTTTACGTCAATGTTTATAAGGTAGCTGGGCAATTAAGTAAAACATCACACCTCATCCAGATCCATTCATTGTTTTTTGCCCTTTTTTTCAAGGGTGAACTTTGTTGTGATTTCCACACCTTCGATTTCACACGAAAGCCTCATCCTTGAAGCTTTGCATTCCGGTAAGTTGGAAGGACAAGCGGATGTCTACCTGCTTTTCACCCTTCCCACTGCTCGGTTATGCAAATGTCACTTTGTAGTGAGTCATAGACATTTACACTGTTTCTATGTAATTTCGATGTCTACTTTCTGTAACCGAATGGAATGTAGCTTGTTACAGTTAATCTAACTTCTACATTTATGTTAACATATTCACAAATGCATACCCTATATATGGCAAAGTGCTTAAAACCATGGCTTACCCTAATAGCTTTGCACTTTTATAAAGGGTAGTCAGTTGTTTGAATTTGATATATGGATAGTTTCAGGTACGATGTATGGTTATTAGCTACGCTACTTAACCAGGTGATCCGACAAATACTTTATGGGCAAAGAAAATTGTCCACTCTTAGTCATTTACATAATGGAAAAGTTTTGCCTTTGAATTTAGTCATAGTTAACATGAATTGCCAGCTACATGTATGCGCAAAAGCATATATCAGATAGACAGTAGTGAACTGAGCCGAAACTACCTTTGTGCATAGCGAACCTAAGCTTACTTAGCCCTTCAATGTGTGTTGTGTCATTAACGGTTACGCCATACGCCAAGTCGTTTTTGGTCTCGTTTTGGTAAATGGTTCGGCCAATCAAAAGCAGTTCCGGTCAGCTACCCCAAATCAATCATACCACTATTTCGCGCTGTCGTCGACACTGTGATGGCGAAGTGGTTATACATTCAACCAATGGCCATCTAGTCCTAATTACTCACCTGCTTCCATTGAGTAAAATTCGGATACTTCTCAGAGCGTTTTACACAATGAACCATTTTGACGATGCTAAAGCCTGGTTATACTTTTGAGAAGTACTCCGTTGCTTTACCATATAACTTGAGGCAGTTGATGATACACGCCGGTAAACGGGGGTTGCGGCCAATGAAGCCAGAGCTTTGCGTGCTCGCTCGCATATGACTCTGGTAAGCCAGAATGGGTTATGGGGGAAAGGCTAAAAAGCATAACACACCGATAGTGCTCTGTCAATGGATCTGTCAAAGACAACTGTTAAAAACAGAGCCGGTTAACATGATTCTTGCATCTATAATTACAACTACCGTCTGCTTCATTTTAATTTTTTCGCTAGACCTTTCATCCGTTTTGCTCATGGAGTAACCATAATTTTGGTCATTTAACAAATTTTGTGGAACATAGTTTCGAATATTTTATTGTAATATATAGAGGAAATAAAGTAAAATTTAGGAAATATTTTGCTTCGGAAACCAAATATCACCAACTGTCATCACGGACAGTGTCTTTTCGTAGTTTACACATGCAGTTGTGAAATTCCGCTGGTAAATCCATGCATTGTGCATTAGTGAAAACAATCAAGCAAAGGTCAAATGTAGGTGACTTCTTGTTGACTTCACCCTCTGCATACTGTCAAGGCAAACCGGTGTTTTGTGAGAAACCGCTGACCATGTCATCCTCTTCCACCGAGGCATGTTACAGACTGGCGACACAGAAACAACTTCCTTTGATGTGTGGATTCCACAGGTACGCCTACCCAAAACTGCATATCTCTCTCTCTCTCTCTGTCTCTCTCTCTCTCTCTCTCTCTCTCTCTCTCTCTCTCTCTCTCTCATGTTGAATATGACTGAGCACATATTGTGCCGTTTGGATCTTTTCTAACAAATGTCAAACAAATCTTATAGCAATAACAATAAAATAACCTTTGCCTTTCTTTTGTTGTATGTTGTTCTGAAGTACATGCAAAATAAATAGCCATTAGCAACAGTTTTTGAAATTCTTCATTTTTCTTTACCACTTTGAGAAACGCCGAGATTGTCAGCACAGAGCGATTTGTCAAGATTCAAAGGAAACACTCAAGTCAGAGACAAAAAACATTCAAAGAAATTTTGGCCTAGATAGCAAGATTATATCGGTATTTGTCGGCATAGAAGCACAATCTCTTCGACTCGAGGTACTTTTTAAATTATACTGATATCTGTTATTTACCGCTATTTGCGTTAAAGTATCACAAAATTGAAAAATATATTGCAAAATTGTGAACTACATTAACTTCATAGAATACCTCAGAAAGAACACACCAAGCTCTGATTTCTTGCTCACTTTTCCGATGTAGGAGATTTGAACCGCAGATCAAGGATATATATGATCGGTTGCATTCGGGGGATATAGGAAAATTACGATCTGTACGAATTGTAAGCCGAGATTCCGTTGGCCACAACAGCAGAGAATACATCAAACAATCAGGTAGTTTGATGACATTTAGCTACCTCAAACAATACAACGATGTATATGTATAGATGTTTTCTTCTTCTTCTTCTTCTTCTTCTTCTTCTTCTTCTTCTTCTTCTTCTTCTTCTTCTAGTGGAGGTGATAGTTGTAGGAACAGTACTTTCTGTAAAACAGCAGCAGCAGGAGCAGCACTACTACTATCTAGTAGTAGTAGTAGTAGTAGTAGTAGTAGTAGTAGTAGTAGTAGTAGTAGTAGTAGTAATAGTAGTAGTAGTAGTAGTAGTAGTAGCACCATCTACTCGAATGTGTTATGTTTAGAAGACACTATGTTGTTCTCTTCCAGGTGGTATATTCATAGACAGTGCAGTCCACGATCTGGACATAGTCTGCTGGCTGGCAGGAGACGTCCCTGCCAAGGTGTATGTCGTTGGACACGCTACCGAGCCCGTCTACGCTGAATGTGGTGACGTTGACACATGCCTGGTGACGCTTACGTTTCCCTGCGGCGCCATAACAACTATAGAAGTTAGCCGCGGGGCATCCTACGGCTATGATCAGCGAATGGAAGTGAGATATTTTAAATTAATTTCATATGTTATATGTCTTGTGCTTTACCCAAATCTAACAACAATTTCTATGCGAGATCTCTCAGAATGTTACATACTAGCCAGGATGCAAATATGTTGTATCTCTGGATATCTAGTTTCCTTAGACGTTAAATAAAACTTGTAATAACGTAATAAATAATCCAATAAAATAATCCCGATCCAGGGCCTAAAGTCGATTGTATGTTGATTTGGTTTAAGTCGAAGTCGACCCTATTGGAATATATACCTGACAGTCGGGAACTCTGGCCCGGAGAAAATTCCCCGGTTCTTTTCAAATAATCACAAGGAGTATTTTGAGTATCAGAACTACAAGGTAGTTCCATACAAGTCCTAAATATTCAAAAACCATGTGACCCCGTTAGCCAGGTGGTAGTACTGGGAGACGATTACTAATCCAAGTGCTAACCGTGCCCGACCTTTGCTCAGACCCTGTGATCTGATGAAAATTGCTGTGTCAGTGCCATAGACCTATAAGGAATTAGGTGTTTTGAATACAATGTGCACTTCGGAACAATGGGACATGATGTCATGATACATTGGCAGTTTATCATACATGAAGCTCCGAACGTAACTCTAGATTATACATTTGTCGACCAGAGTGATATTTGTAGTGAATTCTATATGATACGTAACTCGTTCCCATTTATTTACGCAGTTCATGGTATAAATCACCGGATAACTTTTTCAGGCACTTCGCAATTGATCAAATCGCCATTATGCTGCAAAGAAAAGGTCTCATGGGATTAGTAATAGCTTATAGGTCACTTGAGCCGTACACACACAATGATTAAACACTTATTAGCATAATGACGGTTGCGTTGTTCGTTTGTGTTCGTCGGCGGTCAATTGATACCTTATTATCCATACACTATGCATGTTCTACCCATATTTTTACTGTGTACAGGTGTTTGGCAGCAAAGGAATGCTTGTGTCTGAAAACAAACGCCCCCAGGAACTGAGCCAGTGGTCTGGTGAAGGACAGCTATCGACATCCATACACACCAACGGCTTTCTGCGGTACGAGGAGGCCTACGCTAGAGAGCTGGAGCATTTTACAGATGTCGTGGAAGGTGATACACTTTTTGGCTTAAAATAAAAAAAAAATTGAGTAATCCAGCCCACGTTTCTGGAGAAGCAGACATCTTTAAGCAGCAATTTTTATGAAATTAACCTTCAAAATGTACAGCCGTAACAACTTTCACCGAGGTTTGGCAGCAAAATAAAATAATGCATACTCGTCAGAAATCTCGGATACTATGGAGGTTGAGGAACCAATTACAATATTGCATACATGTAGGTGTCAGAACTATGATATGCTTACTTTCAAATTGTACCTGCTGTCACGTCTCCGAACAGCACTATGACGACAGTGATTCTATCTTATCCTAATCTACACATACATATATTCTAGTGTAGTTAATAGAGTTTGTTTTTGTTGTCCTGTCGCCCTAGGCCTCGCAGATGCAGGTCAGTGGTATGATGCCTGATGTATGATGGTCTGTTGTATGCAAACATGAGCTAAAGACAATCAAAGCGGTTAATATAAGGCTTGTCGGTGCCCCCAACTCTATCTCTATCGACATCATAACCATAGTATTCTTTACAGTTAACAAAGATAACAGTAACTAGACGTATTGTCTCCCTGGCCAGGCAGAGGGGGTTGCGAAGGGTGCGGTCACACTCCCCCCACACACACTCTCCACCCCCCACCCCTTTTCAGGGCAGCCTACATACTTTCGTATGTTCCAGACAGAGAAGGCATAGGAAATACAGCACAGCAGTTGGTGTATTGTCTACGACTTGTTAGCTTCTGATATGTTCTGTTTGCAGGCCGGTCTGAGCTTGAAGTTACTCCACAGAGCGTCATCACAACACAGAGACTGGTGGAGATATGTAACGAACACATAAACAGCGGGGTGGCTGTGAAATACGAGAAGTAGAGACAATTCCAGAAGCGTACGAACGAGTATCAACTCAACATACCGCACGACGTCAACACAGATGTTCTGAGCCGCGGAGGCACACTCACACACCGATTTTATCCAGGATGACCTCCATTAATATTCATTTGGAACTAATTTGATTTTCGATTGGTTGGCCATGAAACACGAGTAGCATAAATTACAGAACATAACGACGAATAACGTGAAGCAAATTTACAAACTCACTACACAAATTACTGTATGCCATATATTCCCAAATGTTACAAGCACAAAGTGTGAACCTCCGCTGCAACTGATTAGTGACTTTGAGGTGATTTTTGAAATGATCACAGTGCAATTTGTTATTGGCTGAAAATAACGCTTCGCCGTAGGGTAATCCTATGAAAGTCATATCGCCTAAACTGAGCCAATGGTTGACTGAGAAGTCAATCACGTCGCTACTTGTGGGGCATGGGGGGGGGGGGGGGCGATAACATGCAGCGCTAACGTAGCATTTTTAATTGATAGCTCACGCGCATTGCATTGGATTGAAGAGAAAAAGTTACCCGCCATTTCGGTTGGTGCTGCGTTACAAGCTCACCGTACCATTTTAAAACTTAATGTGTCGAATGGTAGTTTTCAGTAGCCAAAGTGGACATCAGTAATGACTACCAAAAACAAGTATCCCTGGCACGGGAGAAAGGTACGGGGAATAAGATGCTTATGAGAGGTCTATTGGCAAACGAATCTTGCAAAATTAACTATGAATCATTTCTTTAAACATACAGATAAATATAGATATTTATGCAGATTTAAGGGGTTGTGAAATTCATTCGAGGATTGATTACTTAAACTGCAGGGGTGGGAGTATGGATGCTAACGTCTGTCTGACTGTCGCTAGAAGTGTATAACACCCCTGCCTACGGGTTTTCCGTTATTCAGCTCATGGTACGTGACAATGTGAAGTAAAATGTGTGGACTGACGGCGAGTGTCAGTGCCCAAAAGGTTATGGGGTGCTTTTGTCTTTGTCAGTTCCTACATATAATAGCTAGTTCCTATTAGATCAGTATCATAAGTTCAATCACTGTTACAGCTGTAAGAAGTACACTCTAAATAACTTTTAAATTTGTAAGGTATCTGATGTTCACATGATACGAGAAATTTTAGTTTTGTGTTTTTCTGTAATAACTGTGGCAAATCAGGCTTACTAGTTCTTTCGCTTGGGGTATAAGGGTCTGGGTTGGGACATCATTGCCAACCCGTGACGTGATGTGTCTGTGGGCTAGCACTCTAAAGACAGGCCGCAGGTCGGAGTAGCCCAAGACGGTCCAGTACATACACACTAAACATCTACATTTGTACATAAACCACCTTGTTCTTAGATCAAGCACTTGGGCTTGATAAGCGTTGCTTTAGTCGTTATCAGGCTGCAAGGTTGTCAAAGCGACTTAAAACCCTGCTCACTCACTCACTCACTCACTCACGCACTAGTTCATTGCAGTGCTATGGAAGAAGAAACACAACAAAGCTTCACACATAATTTATGCACTAAAAAGCAATGCCCAAAGCACACACTGGTCACAGGTACGAGTATGGCAATTCATATATACACAATAAATATACGTGTGGTGGCAAGATCTAATCTGTGAACTTGTAGCCAGGTCATATGGAAAGTTCTGGTAGATTTCAGTCAAACTTATCTGTGGGCAAGACAAGCAGACATTTCTGTACGCCGCATGTAAACATATCTGAAAGTAAAATAAATGCAGATACATTTTAATTCATACAGTCCCTTAGTCTGTTGTTTCTGCTACTTACGTCAAGGAGTTCCTTCAGCAAGGAAATCGATTTATTATTTAGACCTCACTTGATACACTTTCATGTTTTGTTAAAACCAGCAAAGTTCTAGTCTTTAATGATCTTAACTGCTATTTAATTAATGATTTGCTATCGCAGTGATGATGGACCGTCACCGAACAAGTACGTGTATGCTCTCGGGCAAAGAGTGACGACGAATAGTCAAAAGTAATATATATATATATATATATATATATATATATATATATATATATATATATATATATAT
>JAAUYG010016711.1_pt1 | contig 10595 bp, 8 predicted proteins | sample 7278091 | NCBI WGS metagenome assembly JAAUYG01 (sample SAMN14350201, study PRJNA611818) | marine sediment metagenome | isolation source: surface marine sediment (0.6m) | place: French Polynesia: Moorea | collected 2018-08
CAAGCAGGTGTTATTGCCTGGGCTAAATGCGAATTACCATGGGGATAAGCTGATTGTTAACAAACCCTGTACACAATATAATTCCTAGATATACATTCTAAGGGTGACACTTTTAACATTAATCCATAGCCCAGACTTATACCAATTTTGACTATTGAGATATACAAGTTATATAGCAAATTTAGAATAAAGTAAACCACAGTTCCTTAAGGACATTACCATATACACATAAATTATTATACAATTGACATACATTTGACATACAATTGACAATTGACATACATAAATGAGGCCTTATCTAATACCAGTTGTCACTCTTACTTCATTTATACCTGGGTGACAGTATTAAAGCTGCCAAGGGGTGAGGAGATCCAGCAGACGCTTATGTAGGGACTTGTTGCAACTAGATGAGATGGTACTGGTCTTCCTGTCGATATGTTGACAATTGAAGTCTCCGCCCAAGATGATAGAAGCCTTTGGGTTCCTTAATTTCTTACGCTGTGACCAAAGAGCGCATGTGAAGTTGTTCTAAGGGCTCAATACCTGCGTTCGGTGGAAGCCACTCGAAGACGCACACTTCAGAGTTACATAATCACAAGCTCAGCGATTCCATAAATTGGTAATGCCACCTGTTGACAGAGTATTATTATAATAGCGTTTGCATATACATGTATTTCCCTCTCTTGACACTTGGAGGCTAAAACAGTCTATACTCAATTTTAATTTTCTCAATTTAGTTTGAATTTCCATTTCTTACCCTATTCACCAAAGAGCTTTTTGTATATGAAACTACAGTAAATCCCTCTATTATGGACAGCCCTTCTTCCAAATTAATATCAACACTACAGAGCCGTGCTCTGGAGAGAGGGAGCATAAAATGCACCCATAGTACAGTAGTCACCCTCTAATAGAGACATACCCTCTGCCAAATTTTTCTGTCCTTATTAAAGAAGTGCCCTTTGGTGACAGGTAGCACCACATCCATTCGCAGTACACCGTACTTGCTGCCAAGAATTTGTGTCTTGTTGAGAGGCGTGAACTCTCTAGAGTGTCCTTTAAGAGAGAGCCCACAGTATTTGATGGCAAGATATCTGTTTTCTCTGTATGACATTAGGATGAAGACATAACTTTCACCAAGGCCTATATTCAGTTTTGATCATTGACTAATTTTTTATTTGCGAAATGAGCCAGAATCACAAACCGCACACTTACTACAAAACTCAGTTGGCTCCATAGCCTGAAAAGCCAGCCACACAGGAACAAGGAACAAGGCAATCACCACAAAATACACCGATTCGGTAGCGGACTCACAAGTCGCCCACAGCTGTTGATGTATAAACAGCTATGTGGACTCACCACGCATAGTTTTAACGCAAAGTACAAAGTATGATACACTGTATGTTCAAACAGCAAAACCATGACCCAGACCTTGGTAAGAGTAAAACTATCGTACAGCAAATGCCCAGTTTCGTCGCACCAAGGCAAAGACATCAAGCTTGCCTATTCTTTTTTATAACGGCTAAACTCCCTAACAAGTTAATATTAACACTGGTAAATGAATATAAATTCTGGTCACACTTTTACACAGGTTTCTGGCCCCCTGTGTATCCACTGCTCTGCGTTCACTGGTGAGTCTGTTCAGTAGGACATCGCACATTTCACGCTCCGATCATCTGTAGGTTAGTTTCCGGGGTCGTCCAAGGGACACACCTAGGAGTTGGTCTTGTACATGTCCTCAATCTGTTTGCTGAAGAACCTTCGCAAGGCCGGGCGCTTCGATTTGAAGGTCGGCGTGAGAAGTCCGTTCTCAACGGAGAATAACTCGGGGTGCAGGTGGATGTCTCGCACCTATACGAGATAATGATAGTTAAGAGAGAGCCATGGAATTTATTCAAACCACTAAGACACTAGAGTAAAAACTGGGTTGACAAACCGTGGCCAGGGCTGGTTATTCTCGAAAATACTTACATGCAAGTTCTGACTTTAGTCAGAGTTTGACTGGTTAAGAATGTGACTTGAGTATTTTCGTTTTTCGGTTTTGACTTTAGCCACCATCTGAGCAATATGCTTGACTAAGAACCTGACGTGAATCAAAACTTAAACATCAGTATTTTCGACAACTCCAGCCCATGCCAGAACAGATTCCATTTTGAGTAATATTTCACTTTGAATGCCTACTTTTCACTATGACCCTTCACTCGAGGGAACACCTGCCTTTAAACTCGAAAGATGCGCAATTGGTATGCCAAAAATAGTTGGTCTGGCAAGATAGTTTGAACTGTGTTGGCTGTTATAATCTCTATAAATTCAAAGAACTTCAGTCAAACAGCCATCGCATTATATGAAAATGCAAAATCTTACTGTCAGGGATCTCAGTGTATACACAGACTTTAGAGTAAGTTTAGAGCACGACTGAACAGCTGATCTAACTTTTCCGTTCAATGGGGCATTGGGTTTCTGCGACACCAGGCGCTCAGTGGAGCAATCGACCATGGTATACTTAACTGTGGCACAGTGCGGTATATTTTGCCCAATGGAGCAGTGGACGGAAAGGGGAGGAAAGCACTTAGTAAAAATGTGGCTTAGACAGGATTCGAACCCATACACCAAGAAAAAGTGCTTTAACGGAAACGGCGAAATGAGATATATAGCACAGAAGCCCAAATACGCTACCTACTAGGATGTGAGGCTGTAAGAGCCTATACCGCGGCCCATTGCTCCATTGAGCGCCTAATTCACAAAAAAACAAAACAATGCCGCATTGAGCAGAAAGTTAGATGAGTACACTGAATGTTTGGAATGGTGCCAGTGTATAAATACCTGTTCAAATCCTTTCAGAGAACAGGCTTTGCCTTGTTTGACGATGTCTTCCAAGATGGCCTGGTTTACATCCTGAAAGACGTACGCATACGTGTCAGCTACGCATTTGTATAAATGTCTGATACACACCTGTATAGTTATAATAAATGCCAGTTGCACATCTTAAGTAGTGAGGGTGCACAGATCTGTTACGGCACGAAGGCTAATACAGAATATACAGCAAAATCTACTTAACATATATGTCAAAATATACTTCTTGAAAGATGCATTTGCATTTTAAATTTCAAACCATTAATTCAGAATCTTTTATTGTCTAGTATCGTACAAATTTACTATTGCTTCAGACTCATGACAGCGATGTATTTTTCAATTCTATTCTTACATAATTGGAAACTAGCCTTAAGACCAGACTGGAAGTAAGAGCACCTCTGAATAAAGACCACTTATATGATGCCCAAAAGTTCCACCACAAACCGAGTGGTATTTCGTTTCAGAAGTAGCCCACGTTAGGGATAACCCATGAAGAATTAAGGCCCGTGTGGTGGACCTGAAAATGTTTTATTTGATTGATTTAATTTGATTTGTCTTATTTTTACAAAATCGCATCAATTATCCTGTGAGTCATAGACATAAAGTACAAACATACATGAACTACTGTTGACCCCAACTACTATTATAAATACATTATCCGCCCTTGAGACATACTTCAGTTAGACTAAGTGTTTTAATCCCGTTTATACAAGGTACTTCAATTCTTCTCCACAATTCTTCTACATAACATGCACGGTGATGCATAATATTCTGCACTAATGCAGGAATTACAGTTTTTTTGTACCGCCCTTACAACGCATTCTTATATATTGTGACTGCCGTCAATATGATTTTGTTCCGATATCTGAAGTCAAGCGTACCTTGTTAAAATTTATCTGAAAAAAAATATTCCTAGTGCGGCACATGGAAAGCAGAATTTTTGAAGGAGCTATTCATAGAATTTTTGCGTGGGTTAATGTACAGCTTGAGTATATTATGTATTTCCTTAGAATCTCTAGGTTTATTTGAAGTAGTGTTTGATCTTTATTTGATGTAATTTGATCTTGTATTTTTCTCCCAGTTTCACCGGTATGTCGCTGCGAACGACGATACCGCAATAAACTCCTGTGCAACTCGTGTTCGTGTTACATCTGTTGCCGTGTACGTCCCGCCACATATATTTTCAGGTCCACCCCCCCCCCCACCCCCACCCCCAAGCCCCCCACCCCCACACACACTTTTTAATGGGAGAGCCCACTGGTAGGTGTCTATTAATGGTTTTACGAGTGGATGTAAACCCGTAACCCACGGTTGTTCTGACACAGCCACCTTGTTCTGACAGAGTTCCTGTATTGTCCCTGTCACCCCAACCTTGTCCTTGGCCCACTTCACTAACACTGCTGGATCAGGGACCATAACTCCAACCGCAAACGTCTGGAAATATCGCACAGCCGCATAAAACAATATCTTGGTATTGGGTCACATGCGGCAAGAAAAGAAACTGTGTCATATTTTACCAGTGGAGTAACAAACATTTTCCAACCGTGACTGTATTTATTGGTATAGTGAACCTATCTTGAGAGACCATTGGCATAGGAGGCCACTTAGTCTTGAAGGACCAAATATTTTTTAATGCCAGAAGGTCCTACATTTCAGGGCAACTGAACCTGCCACCAACGATCAACTATCTTCAGAGACCCCATTATTTTATGACCAATACAGCGATCATTTAACACAAGTTCTATTCTATCTGTAGACAGAAAATGTCAACAAGGAATACAGGATAGATTTGAATGGAAATGTCCAATGGAAAACATATCATGATAAAGTTAACTAGTACATATGTATACTTCCGGGGTATACTTAACCTAGCAGAAACTGCAAATATGCGTTAATAGCTGAGAGCGCTGTGTATATACTGCATGGGTTACCTGTCAGCTGCTGGCATTACCTGTAAACTATCTCCATCCACAAATGCCTGGGCCACCACCGGACTCCTAACATAGATTCCCTCGATTTTCTGTGGTGCCAGGTATTCACCCTGAGGATGATGGAAGTGGACTGGACATGTTATTTAGGATTGGGAAATCAATCTCATTATCTGGTTACATGGAAGTGGACTGGACATGTTATTTAGGATCCTGGCCATTCAAACTGCAGCACCTTTGCAGTAACCAGTAAGTATCTGCCCTCCTATGCTAATACCCGGGGCCCCTCCTCCACAAGTAGATTCATGCACATTCTCCCTCTTGTCACTTGCTAGATTTCCGTTGTCAGAATTCCACTTACCTGGGCTAGCTTGAAGATATGTTTCCGGCGATCAATAATTTTCAGTGTGCCACTCTGTAACAAAACAAGCAAATAGCAAAATGTCACAATCATATACTACTGAAAACTCCTCTAAGATGACTCGGAGTCCAGTAACAACATAAATTCACGAATTGTGAGGTAATTTTTTAAAAAAATCTCTGAAATTAACAAGTAAAAAATATTTATCTACATGAGATTTACAGTGAACACTATATGACTATTACCTTGTTAAATCTTTCAGCAGCTATTGAAATGAACATATTTTATTTTACATTTTAACAATGACACAGGAATACCAGCACTTTTAAATGACTGCAATGGGTGGAAATTTCCATACACATTCGACTCCACAATAAATGCTGTGGTTCTATACCATCAGTGGCGTTTCACGTTTTACAACCCCGGACTTCTGGTCACTCTTGATATCATGAAATGCCAGAGAGTATGAACTAACTGGCAGCCACATGCCAATATCTGTGGTATGTAACCAGACAATGAGGACTAACCGGCAGTCACATGTATCTGTGGTATGCAACCAGACAATAACAACTAACCGGCAGCCACATGCCAATATCCCCAGTATGTAACCAGCCATCCTCCAATGCCTCTGCAGTCTTCTCGGGTTCTTTGTAATAACCTTTCATCACATTGTAACCCTGAATGCAGATCTGTTGTGGGGAGAAGGGGGGAGAAGACAGAGTTATTAATAAGGAGTGTTTTCAACCCCAAAGTCACTTCGACCAATCATAACCGTGCAAATCTGATCTGAAGAAAAATTGGCGCCAACACCACAACTCTGCGACAAAACATTGTTAGTGGATGTAAAACTGTACAAGTGACTGGTAATCTGGTAATGGTGTAACAATGTGTGGTTATCCCTGGGGAAACGGTGCACTTCTCTGACAGTGGATTCTCGCTTTGGAAAGAGCAGGCACCGGGAATACAGTGATCAGGTAGACCCCGGAAGGTAGACTCGCATTTGCATTCCTCGCTTTGAAGAGCCCAGAGAGGCCGATTAACCGCTTCGGTTCCCGAATGAAACCAACTCTTCACTTGGCGATATTGTGGCGCAAAATTCGGCCTATTGATGAGTCTGTAATAGTAGTAACTGTCTGAAAATATGTACGCCACGTGTTATGTTGAACCCGGGATGTTGAATAACATAGCTCATGTCAATAACGACTGGTATTCAGTGTATGCAGAGTACTTTTGACAGTAAATTGGAATGGTCAAGGTCATTCAGTGCATTTCTGATTTTCGATATCCTTGTATCTTGAAGACGGCTGGTTGTAGAGAGAAGCTGATGAAAATTTGGGCCCCAGGGGAAGTATTCAATGTATATAGGGTACTTTTGACAGTTAATGTCAGTCTGAGGTCACTCAGGGATTTCCGATTTCCGCAAGCTTGTATCTGAAAAAAGGCTGTTCGGACAGTAAAATGGACCCCCCAAAATGCACCTTGGGTAAGTATTCGGTGTATACAAGTTATTTTTGACAGTAAGGTGTTCAAGGTCGGTCTGAGCACATTCAGTGCATTTCAGATTTTCGACAGCCTTGTATCTTCGTAGAGAAAGAGGAATGAAGATTTGGGCTAGCTCAGGGGTAAGTATTCAGTGTGTACAGGATATTTTTGACAGTTCAGTCAAAGGTCAGTCTGAGCTAGGTCATTCTTTTTTATTTGGAGACTGTCACTACTCTTAGTAAACGGTAAAACTACTCTTGGTAATATTTTTTTCAGATCTGGTTCTGTTATAGTAAACGTATATATATTTAGTTTTTAAGCTTTAAGTGTGTTTATATATTTAAGTTTTAACCGAAATAACTAACACAAATAAAATATATAGTGCAGACTTAAAAAACAATAAAACAGGTATATGAAATAATAAATAAAACAACAACGAAGAAGCGTCCCATAAACGGCTGGTCGTACAGCAACACGTACCAATATTTTGGTCTCAGAGGCAAAGATTTTGTGTATACAGGGTACTTTTGCCAGTTAAGTGTTCAAGGTCAGTTTGAGGTAATTTAGTCCATTACGATTTTTGACAACCTTTTATGTCGAAAACGGCTGGTTGTTAAGTGAAACAGATGTAAACTTGGGTCTTGGGGGTAAGTATTCACTATTCTGTATATACAGGGTACTTTGACAACTAAGGTCAGTCTGAGGTCATTCAGTGCATTTCCAAATTTCAGAAAATTTGTATCTCAAAAACTGCTGGCCGTAGAGCAAAACGGCCTAAAATATGGGCATCCGCAGGAAATATTCTGTGTATACAGTACATATTTAAGGCCAGTCTGAGGTTTTTCCGTGAATTTCCAATTTTCAGCAACTCTTTCTGGAAAAGGACTGGTCGTAGAGCAAAACGGACTAAAATCTGGGCCTTGGTGGCAAATGTTCTTTGTATACAGAGTACGTTTGACAGTCAAATGTTTATGGCCAACATGAGGTCATTCCGATTCTTGACTTTAAGTGGCTGTTAGGCATAAACTTCATTTGGTCCTATCTGGCAAGGGGCATATCAGAGCTTCTATATGCCCCTGGAACTCTTGTTTCGACTTAAAGAAATAAATCCACCACCAACACAAATGAATTTATATTACAATGTACCAAGAACTGCCAAATCAGCCGGTGTGAAGGGTACAAGGATCGTGATTGATGAAAAAAAATATTTTGTAAAGTGTTAAGTAAAACTGACATCTCCAAAACCTGTCAAGGCTACACTTCAGACGTTCCTACCTCTCCCTTCCCATCTTTGGCATAGTAGTCCATCTCCGGCACATCGACCAGCTTGGCTCGACAGCATGGCAAGATAGCTCCAACATGACCTGTACAGAAAGCAGACAAAGCAAAACCTGGATTACACTGGATAATCACCTGGTCACATTAATTTATGTAACATTGGAAAGTCACATAAATATACAGTTTCTGGTTAGAAGCTTAAGTTACCACCAGCTTTAAGTGTGTTTAAGCTAATTCGATATTCTATTATTCGGCATATAAAAATGACATATTATACAAAAGAGGCTGCACTGCAATGTTAATTTTAATCAGCCATCTGTCTATCACTGCCCCCCTTTCAATAGATTTCACCTGCCGTGTTACCCTAGTGGTTAAGGTACTCAGCTTAGGGTGCAGTGCCCTGTTTAGTTAGGGGTGGGTGGGTCGCAGACAGCATTGAGGTAAATTAAGACCAAAACGGGATGGTTTCTGCGTAATCTACATAAGCTGAACACGATACTGTAATACACGATTCACAGCCTCACTCAATACAGTTTAAAACCAATCAGAAGTAGAATTTCTAAGGTAAGGATTTGTCTCTACACCTACCTCCCTCTGTCTCAGTGGGTAGAGTGAGCGATATCCCCGCTGTACCCTCTGTTTGGCCATAGCCTTCCATCACCTGACACAGACAGGCTCAGTCAGGAAAGGATTCATTCTGGTATTCTTAAATGTTTAAATGCAATATGACATCACCAGGGTTTCCTGAGATCACGCGAATTAACTAACAGAATTATGGCGACCGGCTGCCATCATCCTCCTGGCGAAGGTCCACTGATTCCACTGCAAATTTGCGACAGTTCCTAGCTATGACTGTGTGGAGTATCCCCTTTCTCATAACATGATTCCTTTTATGTGAATGTGATACATGTACTTAGTTTTCAACATCATCATTTTAAGTGTATTATGTTTTTATTATGATTATTTGATATAGAAACGCTACATATTCAAGGTCCTGGATTTACATGCAGTATTGAAGTTTCATAACACTGACCATGCTGCCGAATGCACAGCGGGAGAAGTTGAGGACAGGCGCTGCCAGAGGGGCGGAGCCAGACACGGTCAAACGCACATTGCCTCCCAGCAATGCCTGGACCTTACCAAACACCAGCTTGTCCCAAATAGTATTCCTTGTAAAGATACCTCTGCAGTGGAAAGATTACACAACGGAATCAGGCCACAGTAAAAAAAAGTCACTCTCTTAAAAGAAACTCTCTAGAGAAGACACCCCTCCAGAAAGGACATATTAATTTATTGGTAGTAAGTACCATGAATGCATTGCAATGTTCCCTATTGCTCAATGATTTCACTCTAATAAGGACAGAATTGTGTGGCAGAAGGGGTGCCCCTCTTAGTACTGTATTCATGAGTCGGCATTAAACAACTAATACTGGAGACGTTCACAATGCCATGTCTCTGATATCAGATATATTCTTGTCGCTATCAAGTCTATTCGCCACTGTAACATTTTGGCCATTGCAGATGCTATACTTGAATACAGTACAATATGTTCCCTACAATTTTAAGATTTCCTCCATGTAATACTACATATCAACAATACCACATGTTCAATACATAAATATCAATCCAATCAAAGACCACCTTTTCTGACTGAACGGATGGCTTCAAAAGGGGCAGCGATCACTGTCATATTGTTGAGCACTTTCAAACAAAAGGTAATAACATATAAAACAGAAAAAAGTTGAAAATACAGGTTGCACTTAAATCTTATGCCCAAATAACTATTTTTCACTTCAGAGAACGGCTTCACATGGTACAAGTGGAAACACTTTCCAGGCCGTACCTTCTGACCATGACCATTTTGCGTTTCAGTGCCAGATTGAAGATGAAAGACTTGATGCGGCTGCTGCTTGTCATCTGGACCACCTAGAACATGCACGACCAAGACAACTGGTCAGTGAAAAAAGAAACTGAGAAAAGACTGAACTCGGTCGTATGAGCTGTTAGCTATCCTTATGACTAAGACCAATCAGGGTCCTAAGGCGTACACAACTGTAATCGTCCAGAAAACCCTTAAGTTGAGAAATTAATTTAAGTTCGCTCATGACCTCGGCAACCACTGTCTTCTCCAAGCCCAAGGTCAAGTTTTGGGGATTGAATATGTTTCTATACACCATGGAAATAGTTCTCTTTGGCTACAGCTGCCTATCTTACAAGCAGAATGTTGCTATTTTTACCTGGCCAAACGTTTGTTGAAACGACAGGTAGATTTGATTGTGGAAATTGGTAGTTAGCTACTTAAAACTATATAATTAAAACTATATCCATTCTTCGGTGATCATATTAATAGCTTGTTCGTCTGCCGTACGTCACACTCCATGGTCAGCGCCATTGTGTTTTGTAGAGGTTAACATTAATATTCTCTTGTAGACTACTGTAACCCTCTTTAAAGAAATAAAAGTTTATATATATAAAAAATATTTGCAACGCAAACTATTTCAATACGGAATGTGGCCCTGGTAGTGTATCTGCATGGCGCATCGTAGACGGGGGGGCCCCCCCCCCCCCCCCCCAAAAACAAAACAAAAAAAAAAAACACACCACACAAAAAAAAATCAGTCAGAAAAAACAAAAAAAAAAAAAAAAAAAAAAAAAAAAAAAAAAAAAAAAAAAAAAAAAAAAAAAAAAAAAAAAAA
>JAAUYG010130342.1_pt1 | contig 10595 bp, 4 predicted proteins | sample 7278091 | NCBI WGS metagenome assembly JAAUYG01 (sample SAMN14350201, study PRJNA611818) | marine sediment metagenome | isolation source: surface marine sediment (0.6m) | place: French Polynesia: Moorea | collected 2018-08
GATATACTTCAAACCTGAGTGAAATTGACTTTGACCTTTCAAGATCACTCAAGGTCAAATGTGATAGTTTCATATTGGACTCCCCCATATATGGTTTCCTAGTAGTATCTAAATTGTAACATGTGGCCTTTAAATAGTAACACATGGCCAACTCTGCTCCTTTATGTAATACATTGTATAAGGTTTTGACATCTGAGTAGCCTTGACCTTGACATTTCAAGATCACTCAAGGTCAAATGTGATGGTGTCATTGGACTCTATATATATGGTTCCTGTTGATATATACAGACATCACATGTCTATCTCTCACCGTTTAGCTCTTATAGCCACGCAAAAAAATTATCTCTTGTGCTCTTATTATACGGCCTAAAAATATTAGAAAAAAAATTAAAAAATAGCATATGCACCAAATGACCCAACGTTACAACGTCAAAGGTCCGCCATACATAGTCCATTAGTACCCACGAGTCCCCAATTTCACTCCGTCTCCTCTATGATCTCTCGTTTTCCAGACAATTAAGGTTTTTGGTTTCTCCATAGGGTGCAAAGGTGAATTTGAAACTCAAAATTTCAAAAATCCCCAGGGTAGTTTTGTGAGGAAAAGGCAATGGGGGGAAACTTCAGGAGTTTTGAAAACTTTTGGCTGCGATTTGTAGGAGTACCGTTTCGAAATTTTCCCCCTTATAGGGTCCGTTATTAACGAAAACGAAAATAAAAAAAAATAAAAAAAGGAAAATGTGTGTTTTTTCCGAAAATGCAAAAACCGCCCAAGCCTATATGGCCCAGGGGAAGCTACAACTAAAATGTGAAAGAAATTGACGCCCTACGTACGCACAGAGATACAAGTAATTGTGAAACGGACGGATGACAGATAAATCTTGATTGCTCTACCGATAGAGTTAGAGCTTAATTAATTATGGTGTCTGAGCAATTTACTGGTCGCAAACTTATACCCAGTGATCATGGTGATATCCGAGGGATTTACTGCAATTACTTCAGCGGCGTTGGGAAATTAATAGTATTAAGTATACCTAACGGGCAGATGGAGCATAAAGATTACATCAGAAAGTTCTCCGAGAGATCCCAGGCTGAAATTAACTAATCGTGACATAAAAATATACACCCTATGTATATAATTCACGATACACCGTCCCAAATTTTCGCGCGTTTTGCTCTACGGGTAGCTCTTTGTACCGGAAACATTTCACATATTTGGTATTTCCCGCTGTCTCGACCCCATCTTAAACTTTCAAAGGATTATAAAATTATTAATATTTTTGGCAGATCGCCAAGACCGGCAATAACCTCATTTCAAAAATGCCATTCTTAGCTCTGATTGTGTCAGGGGCGTAGCTTGAGCGTTCGTCAGCGTTGTCGTTTGTAAAACTCAATTCCTCGGAGACTGCCTAGTCAAAAAAGCAACGCCAAATCCATCTATCTCCAGACCATGTTAGGTCTGCTTGACTGTCAGCAGAGCCAATGACATGGCGTCGGCATCCGTCCTTCGTCGTCCGTTAAAAATTTCCCTTACCCCCGGTAACACTGGACTGTATGGGGCCGAAAACGGTGCTTCTAGTTTTCTTTTTCAGCCAAACATTTTCTACATGTACATGTATGTTCCCTGTGACAGTCCTCGCAAAGGTTACTTTTTGCATTTTGAAATGTCACACTTAAATTAACAAATAAAAAAAAAAAAAATTCTGTGGCATCCGTCCGTAAAACTTGATTTCTCGGAAATGGGCAAGCCAATCAATTCCAAATTTGGAGGAAAGGTAGCTATCGCATCTCCTGATCATTCTTATTGTTTTCATTGAAATTTTCCTTAATACAGGGCCCCGTGGGGATGAAAATTTCAAAACGTTACTCCCCATACAGATTCTTTTTTTAAATGAACCTTTTCTACGTGTTTCCGATGACAGTCCTGACAAACATTACTTATAGAAATTTTAAAATTAATTTTAAAAAAATATAAAATTTTCGTTAACATGAGACCATAACCTAGCATTTGCCATGGGTGTGAAAAATTCAACACGCTACTCCCTTTACAGTTTTGATTCTTTTCAACAAAACTTTTTCTACATCTTCCCTTTGACAGCCCTCACAAAAGTTATTTACAAAAATTTTGAAACTTCAATGTTTATTTTTTTTTTGTAGTTTCTTAAAGCATTTATTTAACATTGCAGCCAATGGAAACATGAAAGATTGCAAATATCTTGGAAATGCCTGGTCGAAGAGCCGAAAACGTGTGAAAGCTGAAACCCCCGGCTACTGATAGACTACATATGGGGTATCTTTCACATTATAGTTTCCAAGGTCATTTTTGGGTCATCAGTACATTTGTTACAAATTCGGGTGTAATTCAGGTTGTAGAGCAAAACAAGGTGAAATTTGAGACCCGGGGGTAGGTGTAATTATATGAGGTACCTTAATTTGGCCTTTTAGATTTTAACTTAGGCGATTTGGGGGCCCAGGTTAGGGGGTTATTAATATTTGGTACCGTTATATAGCCTGCAACTTCAACACAGCTGCATAGCTGTCGAGCATAAAGGAGTGATATTTGTGACTCTGGGGTAGTTGTAATATGCATATGGAATACCTTCGATCTTTAGCGTTTACTGTCACTTGGGCATCATTCAGTGCAGTTGTCTCAAAACGGCCTGTATATATACATATTAGTTCACAATTATAGCATTCCTTAGCAAGTAATTCTTAGATTCTTTGAGAATGAAGAATATGTTCTAATATATGGGATGTCATATTGTATTCTTGCGCTATTGTTACAGTCTTGTTTGCAGTGAGTAGTTCATTAACAATAAATGCCTTCAGGACGACCAGGCTGACTAAAGCTGGAGTGACACAATGTACGCAGTCAACGACATGTAGAAAAAGGGATTTATTAGTGTGACTTGTTCCATGATTCAGCATACAGTTTATACTATATAAATTACATTTGCACTAATCATGCTAAAGGGAACCTGGGTCAGCTCAGATTCTTACAACCTTCTTGGCTGAAGTATATGCAAACCAAGTACAGTATGCACAGCAGTACGGAACACAAAAACACCACATAATACTTTTCCCAGTGAATCATGTGAATAGAGGCAACCGTAACAATTCAGTGTTTGACGTTCAATACACCCGAGTCATTTCTCCATATCTTGATTTCTCACGGGTCATTTTGAAACTCAATAAAGAACTAAGTTTAAGAGACATTGAACACATATTAGTGGGGCCCCATGTTGCGAGTTCTCAAATAATATTTTAAACCAACATGTTGACTGAAACTCATGGGACACACTTGAATTACATGTGTATTCATAATTCTGCTTGATGTGTAACCATGGTAACTGCAACAGATACTTGAATTTCAGTTCACTGTGCAATATTTTCGTAGGGGTGAGCCAATCTTTATTGTTCAAGACTTTTAAGTGTCTTATTTTGTAATTTTGAATTTAAGGGTTAAGTAAAATTTAAAGATTACAAAATAAGACACTTAAAAGTTTTGAACAACAAAGACTGGCTCATCCCTACGAAAATATTGCACAAAACAGTGAACTAAAATTACTCCAAGTAAGAGATATACATGTATTCATTATATTTGCTGAAATTTGTACATAAGCAGCACCACTCCAAATTATCTCAAATTTTAGTATTTACTGTCATGAGGGAACGAAAAAACACCGAATTAGCAAAAGAACTAAACACAACTTGCATTAATAAATTCAAAACTTCCTTTGGTCAAAAATCAATAAAGGTTCTAGCAGCATGTATGTTTAATGATTTGCCACGCAAATTAAAGAAATGCAACATTGAACAATAAAGACTGGCTTACCCCTACGAAAATATTGCGCAGTGAACTAAAATTACTCCAAGAGGTATATAATAATTATATTTGCTGAAATTTGTACTTAACCAGCAGCACTCTACTACCTCAATTTTTTAGCAATTACTATGTCATGAGGGAAGGCAAACACCAAATTAACACAAGAATTAAACACAACTTGCATATTAATGAATTCAAAACTACCTTTGGTCAAAAATCAATAAAGGTTCTAGCAGCACGCATGTTGAATGATTTGCCATGCAAATAAAAGAAATCCAATCTTTAATTTGATTTTTTAAAATTTTAAATTCAGTAAAAAGAGCGCATCTTCTAAATGATTCAGGCTCAAGCTACATAATCATGTAATTTAGTATATGACATTACTATTTTATAATTTTGAATGTATTTTTTATATATCAAAAATTTCATATTTGTGTAAGGCACCCACCTCGTTAGCAAATTGCTATCTGGGTGTCCGTCACCTATTGTACTCTTTTCGTTTCTTTCATATGAAAGCCTGTAAATTGTTTCAGTGTACAAAAGGTGAAAATAAAAAATCTAACTTGAAACTTGTACTTTTAACACATGTTTAAGAAATTTCAAAATGACTGAAGCAGAAGTCATAGCAACAGGATTCACTTGCATGTGTGACTTTTTCTCACGTGCTAGGAGGACAGTATCTGTAAAACTTCAGACTCGATGGTTTACAGTATAGGATATGCTGTTGATATGAAAGGCTTCTCAACACTATGAATAAAAGCTCCAATAGACGCTGCATATGCTATGAGAATATTTCTGAAAATCTTCCAAAAGTCTATGTGCAGACTATAATAAAGCATTGTTAGTTGTTTGCAAATAATTTAAGCTCAAAGTTACTAATGATACTTCACTTCCAGGTTCCCACCTTGCCATTCGGATGAAAACTTGATTGAGATATTATAATATATAATGCTATCTGATGGAAGAAACTCCTGTGAGGCTGACTTATTAAGTTATTCGCATTAGCACAAAGTGCCAAAGTGTAAATCAAGCAGCCTATGGGAGAATGTTCTTGGGACACTAATCTGCTAATGCTAAAACCTGTTAAGAAATTATCAGCTCTCCCTTCAATAGCTTCTCTACAGTGAGCTCACATACCGGATATAATTTTGCAAGATGGATATGGATGCAATTAGACACCATGTTCGACTTTAATGCTTACACAAGACCATTAGACTATGATCTTGCAGAATATAAACTTGGCTTCAGTTAGGAGTGCAGCATCAAGTGGAACTTTTACAGTAACAGGTGTGCCTTTAAAACTCAAAGCAAACTGAACTTTGAGGGACATGGTTTCACTTGAATATTTTTTCCCTTGTGTGAATTTTCAGGTGTGACTTTAAATCTCCAGACTGACTGACGCTTCAGCAACACCCTGTGCACTTGAATGGTTTCTGGGCAGTGTATAGTCTCAGGTAGCACTTTAAATTTGTACAATAACTGAAGTTTGAGGAACCCCCTGCACATATGAATGGTTTCTGTACACTGTGACTTCTCGGGTGGCACTTTTTAGATTTCCAGAACTGAAGATTGAGGAACACAATGTACATTTGACTGCTTTTCCCACTGCAAGTTCTAACGTGGCTCTACCAGATCATGCAGATCAACTGGCAATTACAAAACACAGCAATTTTGAATGGCTTCTCCTCACTGTACCCTATCAGGTGACACTTTTTAAGCTTCTGGAATGACTGAAGATTGAGAGACATACAATGTATAGTACTCTAGTACAGATTTTCCCCAGTGTGATTTCTCAGCCAGCAATTTAGATTTCTATAACCCCCTGAGGCCTCAGAAAGACCCTGTACAGTGGGACAGTTTTCGCCACTGCCAACTCTCAGGTGGCACTGTAGCGTGCCATACCATACTGACTTAACTTTGCCATGAGGGACACACTGTACACTTGAATGGTTTCCTGTTGTACTGGGTATTTGGGAATGTATAACCGTTTGGTGCATCACACTGAGTTTATTTATTGGTACAACATAACCTGCCAGTAGAGGTCACCTCTCTCGAAAGACCCTATGTTCCAGGTACAAATTAGGGCCTGTATTTCAATTTAATTGAATCTGCCATCAGACCAGTTGTGAGACCACATTTTTTAACCAATGGAGACATTTCCGAAACAGGTTCTACTGCAATCCTTGCAAGAAGGCAAACCAACCTCAGATAAAGCTCTCAAATTCTGAGTTTCGACCTCCTGCGTTCATCATACATCTCACTAACTACAATAGGCACTGTGGGCAATAAATGTGAAAATCATCTTGCACTATATTTTAACCACAAAAACATTAGCAACTGGTCTTCTATGGTTGTACATCACCAGCACCTTGTTTAAATATGCATACTTCCATGACTTAATAAATGAATAATTTCCTCCCAATTACTACCATGTTCAATGATTACTGAAGCTTGTGGGTATAATGTACAGTTGAATGGGTTCTTCTCAATGTGGGTTCTCTTACAAGGACATATTTAGTATTATTTACAGATGCTTAACAAAATGCTGGAGGGACAACTGGTTCACTTATGAGGGGCACACAATACATTTGAATGGATGAGACCCCAAAGTGTAATATGCCGGTGGCATTTTTAAACCACAAGGATGACTGAAACTTGAGTGACACATTGTATATTTGAATGCTTTCTCTTCAGTGTACACTTCTCCCTCTCTTAGTGGTCATTCTCAACAGAGGCCACCCTCTCTAATAACATGAATAAGGCCACACATCTTTGTTGCTACTGCTATAACTGTATTCACTTCTACCTCACAAGGCCACTTGTCTTATTTGGACACAGTTTCTTGGCAAATAGGATAGCCTTAATAGAGGGACACACTGTACAACAGGGCTATTGCCAGGGAACACTTTAAGCTTGCACGTTAATGTAAAGAAATGACTAAGCATGCACATATAAAGAGAAATTATGTTCACTTGAATGATTTTTCTTCGATATGAATATCGGGTTATGCTCTACATCATTTCCACAAAGGATGAAGCTTAACGAACACTGCAGAGCTGCAATTGCAACTACCACCACAACTTCCACCCCACCAGGCTGCAGCTTAATGAGTTTTAACAACCAGGAGTTCAGAATCACTACTGTGGCTTCTTAGGTGATGTATCAAGTATGAAGAACAATGGTAACTTGATGGACACAAAGTACATTTATATGATCTCTCTCCACCATGTTTTATTCTGTGGTGATATTCTAAGCCTGATGAATGATCGAAGCTTGAAGGACACAGCGTACATTTGTATGGCCCACTGTGAGTTCTAAGGTGACGTTTTAAGGTTGATAATTGAGTGAAGCTTGATGGACACAATGTACATTTGTATGGCTTCTCCCCACTGTGAGTTCTAAGGTGACATTTTAAGGTTGATGAATAAGTGAAGCTTGATGGACACAATGTACATTTGTATGGCTTTTCCCCACTGTGAAGTCTGAGGTGAGACTGTAAGGACCCAGACCGCAAGAAGGCTGAGGGACACTCAGTACATTTATATGGTTTCTCCCCACTGTGAGTTGTCAGATGATCTTTCAGGCATGACGAACTAATGAAGCTTGAACTGCAAAATGTACACTTGTATGGCTTTTCACCACTATGAGTTCTCAGGTGATATTTTAAGCTTGAATGACTACTAAAGCATGAAGGGCACAATGTACACTTGAATGGCTTCTCCCCACTGTGAATTCTTAAGTGGCACCGTAAGTTCCCAGCCTGCGAGAAGGTTGAGGGACACTCAGTACATTTGTATGGTTTCTCCCCACTGTGAGTTCTCTGATGACATTTTAAGGCTGCAGAACTACAAAAGCTTGAAGGACACAATGTACATTTATATGGCTTCTCACCGCTGTGAATTTTTCTGACGTGATGTTTTAAGTACTGAGACTGAGAGAAGGCTGCGGGACATTCAGTACATTTATATGATTTCTCCCCACTGTGAATTCTGAGGTGACACTTTAATTTTGAAGAACTAATGAAGCTTGAAGGGCACAATGTACATTTATATGCACCACTATGAATTCTCAGGTGACATAATAAGCCTGAAGAACTACTGAAGCTTGAACTGCACAATGGACACTTGTATGGGTTCTCACTGTGAGTTCTGAGGTGGCACCGTAAGGATGTAGACCAAGAGAAGGCTGAGGGACATTCGGTACATTTATATGGTTTCTCTCCACTATGAATCCTCAGTGGGTGCTTCAAATTTCCACGCTGTCCGTGGCTTGTTGCACACACTGTATCTGAGAATGTGTTATGGCTCTGGTGCTGGAGGTAGTCTTGCTGATGCTTAGTTGTTGGCAATCCTGACGAGAAGACAAAAACAACAGTTGCAAAGCATGAAAAGGTTAGTCAAGGCAGATTTGTGCTTGTGATATTTCAGTACCACTGTTAATATTCTTCACACCTGGGACTACAAGAGCATGCAGAAACCATGCATGTGTTCGATCATGTTATCTGGGTTTTGCAATCAACATGATCAATGTGAGCAGTCAAAGGGAAACCTTAGCTCTCTATGCAATCAAATCAAGATGTGTAAGGTATGGATATTAATGTTCATGGTTTGACAAGGTCACCAACTGAAGCCTGGTACTCCAAGTTGATGCACATGATGCAATGCTAGTTTATGGGGAAATCTCAACAAACATGCACAACCAATCAACAACTGCCCTGTCTCAATAAGTATTGGGAGAAATCCCCTGATGCAACCCAAACATGGTCCCCCTTATACCTTCCATTTCAAACTATCAATGTCACAACAAGGATAGTTGGTGAGCCAGCACCCCCACGCCATGCTGTGGAATTCCACTTCATGCAAACAAATCTGGGGTGACTTTATAACAGCAGGTGTAGTTTGTAGAGAGGTCGCAATATCGCTAAGCTGTAGTGGTGGTGAAACTGGACCAAGTACCAGACACTGCTACAACTGCTAATATGTAAATGTACAAGCTCTCTGTATGATCACTGGTTTAATAAATAATCAATATGTAAACCATATAACATGTATAAGCGATACAGCCACTTGACACTACAGAGGCTGATAAGGACACCCCTTCTGACAAACAATTCTTACCTTCTTAGCGAGGTGACCTTTGGTGAGAGGGAGCATTACATACATTCATAGTACTTGCTGCCAGAAATTTGTGTCCATTACGAGGGGTGTCCTCTCTAGAGAGTGTCCTTTATGAAAGGGACCACTGTATTTGAATAGAACACATGATGAAACCCAAGGTAGATATATTATTAAGTCGTGATGGCATACCTGATTCTGTGTCCGATGTTGGTTCTATTTTCACACTTTGTGCTTGTAACATGACATTATCATTGGCAGCTGCTGTCACTGTCTCTATGTCAACCACTTCCCACGTCACCTCTGGAACAGGTCAGAGACTTTGTCAAAACCTCATCCTGCCCTTATCCAATTGCTGGTAAAGTGAGATATATATACACTTACTATGATTACACAGAAGCCAACTGCACCATGTAAATAGTGTGACCTTCGGGATATCAGAGGCCACATAAAAATTCAGACCACCCAGAATTAGAACCAATTTGGCGTGCCAGACCACCCAGAATTAGACCCAATTTGGCGTGCCTCGGCAGGAACAAATACACATTGTTAGTTTAATAGTAGCTCTCAGAAACCTAAATGCATTTTGCAATGGAGGACTGCATCAAGATCCGTTGCTTGGCATTCAATGTAAGATTGGACTGTACATACTGTATATAATATATCTGAAGCCAGCTCTGGCTCTCTGTGTGGTTTTACTCTGTAATAATGTTTACTCTGTTTGTATAACAGTATTTAAGCAGTCTCTCTTAGGTTCTACTGTATATAGCAGTACTGGAAGCTGTCTCTGTAAAGGCTCCATTATATATAACAGTTCTTGAAGCTGTCTCTATCAGCCTCTAACATGTACAATAGTACCTGAAGCTGTTTGTGTAAGCTACTGTATATAACAGTACCTAAAGCTATTTCTGTGAGGTTCTACTGTATATGACAGTGCCTGAAGCTGTCTCCATAAGGTTCTACTGTATATAACTGTACCTGAAGCAGTCTCTGTGCATCCATCTTGTCTTTCCACATCTTCAGCTTCTTCCTTCACAGTGGCAGGGATTTCTGTGGAGAAATACCCCACACTCTCTCCACTCCCCTCCTCACACTCCGACTTTACCTCACACTTCATCTGGTTGTTGTGTGAACTGTGTATATCTGACAATATAACATCTCCTTGTCCATGTTGTCTCCCACTTTTATCTTGAGGAGCCCAAACTGTGTGCTTGAATGGTTTCTCAGACTGCGATCCAGATGATCCAGGCTCTATGTCACTGTCTGGAGCTTCCTGTTTGATGTCAATATCTTCACACTCAAAATCCTCCTCAGTCACACTCATATCTAGAGGAATATCTGGAAAAGAACAATTTGGCACAGGTTTGAGTTTTGATATACTTGATATATGGAATGCTACAAGTTATATACCTTAAGAGTCATCTTTTAAAAATTAAGATTCTACTTTTGACTTAACATGTTTAGCCAATCACAGGGCTCATATTACTAGTATAAAGAGTATTTGTAAAGTATACACATCACACTATACCTTCTTCTTGTATACCTGTATACAAAACAGAAATACTAGAGGAGCGAAAGATATACATATTCCAAAAGCTAATAACAACTTTGGCTTTAATTCTATTAAAATATCAGGTGCCAAAGCATACAATCAATTA
>JAAUYG010292326.1_pt1 | contig 10595 bp, 7 predicted proteins | sample 7278091 | NCBI WGS metagenome assembly JAAUYG01 (sample SAMN14350201, study PRJNA611818) | marine sediment metagenome | isolation source: surface marine sediment (0.6m) | place: French Polynesia: Moorea | collected 2018-08
GGACAATGTTCAAATCAAATAATCACAAGAATCCAAGGTGTCTATTGGGCTTAAAACAGTTCAATGGTCATTTGTTGTGAATTGCAATTCATCAAAAGATCATTTCACAAAGACAATGACCCAGGCAATTAACACTACAGGTGATGATAAGTTCAACCACTGCAGCACAAATTCATGAGGAATATTCACACCTCCAAACAATTGAATTGAAAACACGAAGTGTTTTAATTGAGACTTAAATTTCTATCAAGCCATGTTCATTTGACACACAAAAGAAACCTGTTGCTTAAAAATTAAAAAATAAATCCTTCGGAAACCAGAGTAACTTGTGCGAACGAGTGAATTCAAAAACAGATGTTGAGGTTCTCCAGCCCAACGGAAGTGACCAAGGTTCAGAGAAAAGAACAGACTGAGAGATTTTTATTCAAATAAAAGAAAATTCGCGAGATTTCCTCCAGTGCCGTGCATATGGTTACAAACTGAATGTCATTTTGAAATGCCATTTTTTGCTTGATTGTGTGAAATTATCGACTAAAATTCCAAAGTTCACAGAAAGATGAAGCAAAGAAAAACACAAAGGAAAAATCATCCACTTGCACTCGCGCTTAATGTCATCAGGTCGCTGCTTACCAAACATTCCCAGAAGAAATAAAGCTGCCATTGTAATCTGCTTATAATCCAATACGTCTTAAGGTGTAAATTAATCCCAGGATAAATTCTTGAGAAATCAGGAAGGCGACAGCGGACCTGCTTTTATACTCTTATTAGTTGCTGATGAATAACTTGACGACGTCACAAGAATTCAACAGACGTCGTCGCAGGGCGATGCCTGACAAGGAATTGCCAGGTTCCGGCATGATGGGTCACGATGCCCGCACCAATACCACAAAGCATCGAACCCATGGCAGATTTTCACCTGTGCACTGACCAAAGAAATGTGCATGATATTTAGGAACTTTTTTGGGGCAAAAATGATTTGTTCACAGGAGCTGTCTTCTTTTTTTCAACACGTGGTCGAGAAAAACTCGGATTCACTTGTTTTCCTTTATTTTCTCCAGAAGTTGCATTTCATTTGCTTTCATCCAAGGGGTTTTGGTCACCTAAGTTTCCCTCAGTCCCCGATGTTCAGTTCACGTCAGCACGTGACATCCAAAGATGAACCCGTTTTTTTCTGATTTAGGATTTGTAGTTATGCGTTCCAAAGAACGTGCCAAATGAAGCAGGAATTTGCTGTTTTATTCGCATTGTGCGCAAAATGCGAACTGGAATTCACGAACAGTTGGGGGACGTTTTTGAGATGATCTGTTGACGGATCAAAAATCTCACTTTGCGCACACAAGAACACGGACACCACAAGAGGGCAAGAGTACTAAACATTGCTCTCAGAATGGGCACCACACCCTGTTCAACTCACCCGTGGAAAAGGTGGGTCGTCATCCCCGCGGCAGCAACCAATCGGGTTTGAGCGCAAACAACCTTCACCTTGACGACAGGTTAGAGACGTTTCCTTTGCGCGTTTCTCTCCTGTTGTGCTGCGGTTTTGCCCCAATAAGTAACCTTAGCAACCCAGGATAAATTCAAAACATTGACGCACGATATAAAATTGAGATGCTTAAACAACCTCTTCTTCATAAAGCAACTTATGGACATTTGTTGCCTGTTTTCATCTTGCGCTGTGACTTTGTCGCGAAAAACTATTGTTTTTGGCTTCGGATGACAAAACGGGTCAAATAGAGATTTGGCCCCAAAGGCCAAGGTATATCGCTGCCGCCATCACCATGCACAACGAGGGGGTGGCATGTCAGTGTGGGGGTGGCACATCAGAGGGGGTTGACACATCAGTGGGAGGGTGACACAGCAGTGGGGGGTATGTCAGTGGGGATGGCATGCCAGTGTGGGGGGGTGACACAGCAGTCGGGGTGGCACATCAGTGAGGAGTGGCACATCAGTGGGGGTGTTTGATGGTTGATGGCCGGCAGGGGGTAGTATCTATGGGGGAAGGGGGGGGGTAAACCAAAGGTCTTGTTGCTCGTGAAACCACTGGAGCTCAAACACTACTACTTTTTCAAAAGCAGCAAAGTAACAAACGGATCCCAAAGAAAGAAAATGCTTGAAATTTGTGCTGACCAAATTGGAAAGACAACAGAATAACAGAAGTCGGGTTGGTTGGAGAATGAGAGACAGAAATTGCAAAGCTACGCGACAAGAGATGTCAGTTTATCTCTTACTGTCTGGCCTCTCAAGAATTGATCACATCAGGTTTCGTTTGCTTTCGAGTTGAAATCATCTTCAAAAATCACAGGAGGCAACTTTGGGCAATCACAAAAACTTTTTGTAATTGGATACCTGACTGAAAGGTGCAAGAGACCACCAGGCACAACAAAATGAAGGACAACTTCTGAGAAAACCTAATCACTCAGCGTCATGGGAGAGCAATTGGTGCGAAAGTAAAGGGCAATGCCTTGGAATGCAACAGCTGCATCGATTTTGAGATTAATGACCTCACCTTTTTCCCGCAAGACTCAAGGACACACCCTATAACAGTTTAGATGCACAGGACGCAGTGTTCCGCGGTGCGTCACGGGAGCTACAAGCCTGTGCACATTGTGGTGGAGAACACCTTGCGTGACCGTGTCTTCAGCTGTGGATAATTTGCAACAAGGCACAACTAAAAACAAGCTTTCTTTCACCTCACAACGTGCAAGCGTACCCGAAGATCAAAAAATATGGCCACAAAACGATTCCCCACCTGCAATTCAATGTGAAAGAAGAACATTTTTTTCTCCACAAAGCACAAAAAGACTTGTGCCGTTATACTGTAGCTACACACACATGGTGTGTCACTGCACAAACAGTCTGGTACGATGTCAATGAAAATGTTGCGTCAAAGACAGAAAAGTAAAATGTCGAAGTTCTTATTTTGTTGATCGTTTTCTGAGAATCTGAAAAACACGCCACGGGATAGAACCGCCTTTTTGGTGTGGAGGACATCTCACGTGGCTTTTCCTGTGATGTTTGACGCGCAAAGTTAGAACTCGCACTGAAAGTGTTTTCCACCTTGTACTTTTCGAACTATCAGTGTTGCTCAGAAGAACTCTTTTCAGCAACAACCTTACACGGTTGGTGACCCCAAATGGTGTAAACCTGTCAACAATTCGGGCGTGGTCGTTACGTTATGAAAGCATCATGTGCTCATTCTGTCTCAGGCTGTTTAGCGTCAATATTTCATTCAAACTGATGGGTTTCAGGTTTCGTAATTTTCAGGTCTGAGACTCAGGTCACCAGAAAAAAATTCAAGTTGTTCGATGTGTCTGTTGGCATTAAACCTGAGGTTTATATTTCTTCAATCCCCCGTGTCACTGCTGTGAAATGAATTTGCTTTGAGTCGAAGCAACGTCAAAAAGACAACAGCAAAATGTGTCCTTCCTTTTTTGAAGCAATCAGACGTTTTGTGCTTGTTCACTCAAATCACCAGTTCATGTTTGTTTTTCTGTGATCCCAAAAAGTAGTGGGACCTGCACAAATCGAATCGATTGTTTCGAAACCCGCACAATTCCAGCAAAACTCCAGCAAGCGCTTTCTCTCTCTACAACGCAAAAGACCTGCTTTTTTGGAAAACTGCGCAATTCAAAGGATTCAGCCAGAAAAAAAAATTGAATCCAGCAGGGACAACTGTAACCGGGAAATGACCGCACGCGAAACAGGCGGGTATGACGCGACCTTCTGTGGTGCGGCGTCCTCACTAGCGGAAACAGGGGGGCCTGGGGGTCCGAGCCCTTCCCCTTGCCCCCAATTTTTTTTCAAAATCATGCAGTTTTCAGGCAATTTGGAGCAAATTGTGGGCTCTGGGGTCAAAATCTCCGCTGGGCCCCCCTGACCAAAATCCTGGATCCGCCCCTGGTTCTCTTCAAGTCTGCACAACCTTGTTGTTTTCTCCGGACCATTTCAGTCAACAATTTCGTCAGTTAGAGTCTCGACGACAATGAACACTTTGTCATCTTGGAAGTGATAAGACATCTGCTTGAACAGCCAGTAGACGCAGGGCATGAACGGTTGACATGTATGCTCCACTGCAGAAGCTACGGAAATCCTCTGAAGTGTCATGATGACATCCCCCGTTTCCACCACCTGAAGAAAAAGATTTTTACGGGTAACTCTGCAGTGATCCACCGTCCACGGAGGGGAGCCCTGTGTGTGGATGGGCAAATTTTCCAATGCATTCATCCATAGAGCAGCGAATGGAAAATCCGTTACCTAAAGTTGATTCCGTGACAACAGAATCAGAGTCTCAACCAAACGGTGATCGATCAAAGTTTTTTTGGCTGACTTGTGACAATAACAAAGAGGAAACTGATGAATATGAAGAGTTACAAACCTCAGATACAGCATTGGCCAACAAGGCCACAAGGAAGTTGATCAGGAGGATGGAAACGACGAAGACGAAGGCAATGTGCGCAACCTGAATGTCGTGCCCTGGAATAGAGACAATTACACCACTCGAGTCAGACAGACAATAGAAATTGGCGTGGATTATTTTTTTGCGTTTTGTGTTGCAAGTTTCCTTTTCAGATTTGTTTTCTGCTTCAATAGTTTCACCAGATCTGACAAATACCAGCCATATTAGAATGGCAGATCTGACCCAACAACAGAGCTTTCACAATGGTGCTTTTTGGCCAAAGCAGCCAAATTGACTTTGCTAACTTTTTTGGGCAGTTAGGAAGGTAACTTTTTTGGGCAGTTAGGAAGTCCTCTCTGGTCTGACCTTCAAAATCCACGATCGTGTCTATTCTTGATCTTTTGAGCTTGTTCTGAGCAGGAACTAGTTGATTATCCAGAAAACGATTGGCAACTGCATTGCCTCAACGAGGAAAGGGATGACCACACTTACCTAGGCTTTCATAGTGAAGTCCAAAGTCCATCATGTTCAGCATGATTTTGAAGACAGAATAGAACCCTTCTGCAATGTTCTCAAAGCCTTCCACGGCGCAGTGATCACGTCCCCGCAAGAGGATGAGGAAAACATGGGGGTACGGGAAGAACATGATGAGGTAGATGATGATGAAGTTGAGGAGGATCATCTGCATCCTAAGGACGATGTTCACGAAGTGGCCAATGGAAGGCAGGAGCTGGACGAAGTAGAGGATGGACCAGACTGACAAGTAGCAAGAGATGATGAGGCAGGCTTCCACCAAGCCGTCGTACGTGTAGTGCTGCATGGTGGTACTCGTGGCAGCTATAAATGACTGGCTGATGTAGATCAGAGCTGTGGTCATGAAGAGCACTTGGCTGACAGAATACAGCACAGGATTAATGGTCGAGTTCTTCTTCTTGCCCAGGCATTTGTTCCAGCGGTTGGGTCGGGTGAACAATTCCACTAGGAACGTCAGGATATCTATGGTTATTGAAGTGGTGATGACAGTAGAGATGTAACTATAGAAAATCATGATGACCCACATGCCAATGGGGTTGTTCTGGTCAAGGTACCAACTAGTGAAACGCTCACAGGTTGTGCTGTTGCTTTCGGTGTTGTTCTCGCTGGTCGAATTTGCAGTAGTTACGTTGTCATTCGCTGTGGTTGTGTTTGGCTCTCCAAGGTAGAAGACATAGGCTATGTACAGGTACATCTGAACATCCACCGCCAGGAGAAAATAAAAACCAACGAAAAACAAAGCCCTATGCAGAAACCAGAAAAATATGAACAGGATGTTGGTGCGTAGCTTCTGCTGGGCCCATTTGTGCAGAATCCCTTGTCGCAATTCGTGCAGTGCTTTAGGACACTTCAGAACTTTCCTGTCCATAAACGTCAGCAAATAAATGGGATTCTTGTGCCTGCGTTTGCCCTTGCTGCGGATGCCTTCGTATTCCGTGACGTTGTACCAGCTTTTTTCGATGAGGCCTCTGCGTTCCACCTTGCTGAGGTACACCCCGGGTGTGTTCAGGATGGCCTTGGTCAGCATCAAACAGCAGCAGTGCGCAGCCAGCTCCAGGGGCCTCAGACCATTCTTGTCCTCCATGCGAAGCAGCTCTTCTGTTTCAGGTGGACTCAGCGTTTCCAACAGCCTTTTGTAAATCTTCACTGCTTTGTTTTCGTAGTCGTAGCTGTAGAAGCTGACCACAGCCAAGTAGTGAACCACGTTCCATCCGTGCTTTTCTTGCTGGAGAATATTGGCCCCCAGGTCTCTCAGAACGTGCACACATCTGAAAGAGCCTAACATCACTGCTTGGAACAGTGGTCCGGATTCCTTTTGCAGGTTTTGTTTCTTTGTGAGGAAGAACGAATAAAACGCCTTCCTCCTGGTGGGTTTCTCCGCTTGTTCCGCCAGTTCTCCATTGAGTACTTCCTCCAGGGAGGTTCTGGCCAGAGACCCCAGTGCCGTCCTCAGCTTCTCGTCATCGTCCTTCTTGATCAGACTCCACATGATGAACAGACATCCTGTCGTTTCAGGGGAAGAAAACGAATGCCTGTCCTTCGACGTTGAACCTGAATGCGACACTCTATTATTACTGAGAAACTTGAATGGCATTTTGACAGTTCAGTACTATGTAATGAACAGAAGAGACGTGTGTCTGGTCCAATTGTATTCAATCATCTACCAGTAGTCCAGGAGGCAGTCAAGTGCTCAGCTTTCGTAAGGAAATAAATTGCAATAACTGCCATGTGATGAATGGCCAATTGTACAGTTTAAGGTGTTTGCAGTGATCTCCACTGCTGATATTTGGATTAAGGAAAGAGGAAACAAGAAAATGAATTGTTCCTACCTGTGCAATCTGGAGCAGCTTAATCAGAAACACAAGAACAGATGTCATGCACAAATGTTTGAAACGTGCTTTGCGGGTTTCCTTGTCACATGCACATTCTTTGTTCTGCTGCACCGAGGGAAGGCGCTGTTGGGTGAGACTGGTAAAATGGACAAATTCCTGTTGAAGCATCAACACTCTGTCGAAACAGGAAACAGGAAATTTTTACTTCAAAAGCAGAAAATTGTTCTTTGTTTCACAAGGGAAATAATTCCACAAGGGATTTTTTTGCAAAGAAAGTGACTGATTACAGGTACCTCCTTGCTTAATCCGAAAAAGAAAACCAAGCAAAATTCGTTTGAATTGACGGAATTTCTAATCTTAAGTGTGCAGTTGTGGAGACAGGAGTGCAATTTCTGTGTTGTCGGGGAATTCGGATTCGCACAAAGCGGGACCCACCAGTGGGGAAAAAAGTGGGCCAGTAACTTGTCCTTTGGGGCTGAATTTGGCCAAAACCCTCGTTTTCTGCAGGTCCTGAGGCAGGTGTCTGGAAACCAGGCCAGCAACCACGGGACCTAAGATCCTATAAGTGGGCGCCTCCTAATGAAAAATTATATATTTGTGGCGCAAAAGTTGGTTGCTCCTCTGATGTGTACCGCGTGATTTGTTTCCATGGGGATTGGATGTTTTTCTTCTGTTATGCAACCAATAAAATGAGTTTCGCAACATCAACAGGCTTTCTGCAGCACTTTGCGTCAAGCTATTACATCCCTTGCGTGTTTAGGGTAAATTTGACTTCAAAAATTGTCTTTATGATGTCTTCCTTTGTACCTGTTTTGCTCCACAGGAACTGGCCATTAACTGCAGAGATGATCCCATCATGTGAGCGAAATAAATTTCCTGATGAATCAGACGTTGTTTCATCCAAATTAACTAATGGATTCCAAATACCGGTGAAAACCGGTATATATCTGTACAGTATATATCTGTGTGTGTGTAGCAGTTTCACCTGTGTGTACTCAGGGACGCGCATTCAGATTCAGAGAGCAGCTCATCCACAGTAAGTGCTGCGGCTTTCCCAAAAAGGAACCTCCACCAGGCAATTGTGACTGGAGGTGACAGCTCCAACACTGGACATTCTGGTTCATTTCGACAGGTTTAGCACCGTATATATAGGACTGAAAAATTGCGAGAAATCTCAGATTCTGTTAACCCTCACAGAACACGCCAGGCAGGATTAATTCCGCGATGTATTCCGCAAAGAAGAAGAGATTCTACCACAACTTGCTGTTGCGGTCAAGTAAAGTCAAACAGGCCGTGAATGAGAAAATCACCAAGGTGGCTGGAGGTAAAAAGCCAGCGAAGGACAGAAACTGGACGACCAAAAATCTGATGTGGACAATTATTAAGGAAAACAATGCTGAGGCCTTTACGGAGTTACTGAAGGCGCTGCCAGACGACAAGAAGGATGCTCTTCTCAACGGGCAGAAGATTATCACTCCACAACCAAAGGAAAACGAGCCCAAACCGAAATCCTACTTGGCGAAGCTGAAGAAGAGAGCCATTGCGTTCTTGCGTGGAAGGAAAGCGGGATTGCAAGATGAGTCTCGACCACTGTTTCAGTGCGTTTTGTTCGGGTCTTTTGATGTGTTGAGGGTGCTGCTGGGGGCTGGAGCAGATGTGCTGCAGGCGCCTGAAAACAGATGGAACATCTTGCACTACCTGGTGATCGTCAGTCACGAGAATAAAAAATACGAAGAGAGGGCCGTCCACATCTACAACCAACTCCTCAACGAGCTGGAGGAGACTGACATCAAGGCTCTCCTTATGATGGAGGACAAGGAGGGGCTCAGACCCTTGGAATTAGCCGTACACGCCAGCTGCCTTCAGCTGTTTAACGCCATGATAAACACATCTGGGGTGTATCTAGTCAACAGAGAAAGAAAAGGTCTGAAGGAGATCTCCTGGTATGATATCACCGAGTATGAACACTACACCTTTTGCAAGAAATCTAGATGCAGCAAGTCACCTGTTCAGATCCTGGCCTTTTCAGACAGGAGGATCTTACAGACAGAAGCGTCGGTCAAGATCCTGCGGAAGGGGATGTTGAAGCAGTGGACAAAGCGCAAATGGAGGGTCAACTTGCCTTTTATTCTCATCTGGTTTCTCATTCGCTTTGTTTCCATTGTGGGTTTCTTTTTCATGATAAGCACGGACATGAAGTCATTTCTGTTACAAGCTGGGGCGTGGGTGACAACGTACTATTGTTCTGCCTCTGCAAATGTCCAAAACAGCAGCACCGATGGTTGCTTTCAAGTTGCAGGAAAGTTAAAGGGAACAGGAAACTTCAGTCACAATGATTCTTCTCTGGTTCATCACAGGAATAAAACTGATGAGTGTGAACCTTTCCAGAGCTGGTACCTGCCTGTGAGCGCAGAAACTACAAACTTGGTTCCTGCTTTAGTTTTGATTCTGTTTTACCTTATGGTTTATTTGGCGTGTTCTATTTTGTATGATTTTACTTCAGTTTTGTTTCGTTTCTGTTCTCGGGATAGACAATGGATAAGGGTACAGGGAGCTTACAAGGACGTGGTGGTGTCCATAACATTCTACAGGGTATGCCATTGTACGTTTGCCTTATGGGCATCTCTGATCCTCTGCGGGTACATCACGGAAACCTTTCTAAACATGCCTCTTATAGATGTGAAATATGGCACCATAATGACTTGTTTCTTTTCCATCTGGTCTCTGCTGTACTTCGTTCAGTTAATACCGTCTATTGGGCAGTTTGTTAACAGTATCAGAAGACTTCTGGAGATTATGGCCAACTTCATCATAGTTTACATGCTAATGATATTCCCGTACCCACATGGCTTTATGCTCCTACTCAAAGACAAAGACGACTCATGCAAAGTTGCCGGATTTGAGTCCCTGGTATCTGGATTCTACACTTCGTTTAAAATAATGCTGAATATGGTGGATTTGACGGAATACTCAATGGAGGCAGGTATGCAAGAGTGTTGTGACATTTTTCATTTTTCTACAAAAAACGGCAAACACAGGTCTGAAGACAGGTGTTGTGAACAGTTGTGAAATTCGAAACAGAAGTTTGAAAAAGCTTTGGCTGCACAATTTGTCCAACTCGAAAAAATGTTTCATGTGTCCATAAAATGATATGACCTGAAACATTCGAAAAAATGCACAGTTCGAGGGAATCAGCTCAAAGTTTTTTTTGTTTTTGTTTTTGTTTTTATTGAGGTGGACGATTGTATCCCACATTTTCCTTCATTCCAGAGGCACAGCATTTTCTGAATGCCCTGCACGTCATCTTTGTCTTCGTGATCGCCATCCTTCTCATAAATTTCCTCATCGCTTTGTTGTCAGCGTCTGTCTCTGAGGTAAGGGCCAAATGAGGCTGTTTCCATGATGGTTTTCGATTTCTTCTTCCACCTTTGACTGGTGGATCGACAAATCACCAAAGACATGAGCGCTTCTGACGCCCAGAATTACAACTTTGAACAAAGCTAGTCCAGAAGCAAAACTAGCTTTGAGTTCTTTGAAGTTCAACATTTTCCGGACAGAATTAGAACACTGATTCCGTGTCTCTACAACGTTTTGCTTTCTTCCACCACAGGTGCTGGAGACCGGTGACCTGATCATGATGCTGCAGAGGACCTCGGTGGCCTGTTTGGTGGAGAATCGCTTGCAGCGTTTCTTCCCCTGCATCTACTCCTTCCTGAAGGAAATCTTCTTCACTCGACTGGACGGCAAAACGTACCTGGTCTGCACGAAAATTACCGACGAGCTGACAAACTAATTAATGGAAAGGCTCAGATTGAAACAGGACACGACAAATA
>JAAUYG010098773.1_pt1 | contig 10594 bp, 10 predicted proteins | sample 7278091 | NCBI WGS metagenome assembly JAAUYG01 (sample SAMN14350201, study PRJNA611818) | marine sediment metagenome | isolation source: surface marine sediment (0.6m) | place: French Polynesia: Moorea | collected 2018-08
ATTGCCCAAGAAAGGTCCAGATCCAAACATTTGCCGATTGTCTGAAGCTGATGGCGGCATGAAATGGGTCACCGGAGGGAATTGCACCAGGAGATTCATGCACCAGGAATGCAGGAAACGTTAGAAAGGAACCTTACATTTCTAGATGCCGTCTCGGTCATCAATGACGATGGAACCGTCAGGATGAGTTAATACAGGAAACAAATACACACCGAGCAGTACTTGGATGGTCAGAGCAACCATCTCCCTGGAACACAATAAGCAGTGATAAGGGCTGTGTTAGGACACTGGTTTATACACTGGAACGGTGTGTGACATGGGAGAAATAAGAAAAGAGCTGGAGCATATTAGAAGAGATTTGGAGGGTAATGGTTATCCGGGCTGGACACTGCAGGAGACGAGGGCGGATGTACCGGAAATAGAAGAATGGGACACAATATGGCGTCAAGAACAAAAAGGTAAGACTTATCATAAATTATAAGACAAAGGCAGTACCCGGTGGTAATCCCCTGCATCAGACCCGTTGTGGAGAAAGTACACAGTGGTAGGAGGCTCTGGAGTGGCCACATATTTCAAAACGAAATATGCTTTGAGACCGATTCCGGTCAAACCCATAGCCCCAGTGAGCGCAGAGAGGACAAAGGTTCGTTGTAGAAATCACTTGGGAAGAGCACTAGCCTCATATGTTTGAGACACAGAAATACTTCATTGAAGGCTTAGTGATCACTGGGAACCAGGCTCCATCGTGTAAGAGGTCTTACAAGGACCATCCAGACCACGGTCAGGTGACACTAGAGAAGTGCCACGTAGTGGTCTGGACTGATACTCTCGCCACTGAATGCAGATGGTTTGGTTGTTGGGGTGAAGGAATCTATGTTCATCAGTGTCCACAAACCAACCCTGAATGTAGCAGCTACAACCTGACATACACTTACACTACACAAAAAAGTTAAGGATATTTAATATCCTTAACTTTTTTGTGTAATGTATAGTGTGCGGAGTCGAGCGCTGGGGGTTGGGGGTGGGGGTGTGGGGTGTAGCTAGAGTTCTACATGCCGTCCTTTTGTTCCCGCAGCACCAGAGGCCGTCATACTGACAAGTATTAGAAAGCTCTAGTCAATCTTTGTCCCGTGGCATTAAAGTGTAAACTATCAACAGTAACGTTTTTGTTATAGCATAAATATTCTATTCTATTCTATTCTATTTCATTCTATTCTATTCTATTTCTATAAGTCTGGCTGCAAGTCTAGCCTATAAAGTCTAGCCTATAATAGTGTCTAGCCTATAAGTCTAGCATATAAGCATAGCCTATAAAATAGTACCAAATCAGCAATGTAAATTACTTCAAAAAGTCTTTCATAATTTACCGGGATATTGTGGATGGAACACTTGAAAAGCCATCCTGTGCGCAAAAAATAAATGAGGCTTTAAATAACAATGAAAACCTAAGTTTTGAATATGTATTTCAAACAAAGGCTAACAGTCCATTTTCGATAATCATATGGAATACAGTAGATAGAATTCTTAAAACTAATCTAACCGCAAAAGACTTGTTTCTGTACGACAATTTAAGTGTGACATTTCTGTACGACAACTTAAGTGTGAAGTTTGCAATATCTGTCATTCAATATCTACTCTACAAAAGTTGGTTAATTGTAAAAGACGCAAGAAAATTTGCAAACTGAAAGAGAACTACCAGGTTTCATCCGAATCAGAAATAAAATACAAGCTGTGTATTAGAACATTGGTATAGGTATTAATCTGTGTGCACTACAGCAGCTACTTTAAGAACATAAATAATAAGCGACGTGAAGCGTAAATGTTAATGAAAGTCTGATTTTAATGCTGTTAATATTGGTGAACTTTTATGTTGTATAAACACTATTGTTTGCCTGCTATTTTATGAAATAAAGTTAGTTTTTATAAATAAAACAAGTTTCGTCTATAAGTCTAATTCGTCCTGATTACGCCAACTGGACTATGGACCAAATGGAGTGTAAGCTGCCCATTATACATCTTACAGATCACATATGTACGCCAGCCTACATGTATCAGTAAAATAATACAGCAAGTACAACCTTCTTTTAAAGATGAAACTGTATTGTATACTCGGTGTCTCAGATCATATTGGCAGCCGTTAGAAATATATTTCACATTTGCACACGTGCATTAAATAGGGCCACTCCCGCAAAGATTACACAACTCTATACACTGTGAGTACAGCTCGATAGTAATTTGTATTGCATTTTTATTACCTTGCCCTAAATGCATTGCGCATGCACCAGTATAGTGACTAATCTTACATAATCTTCGGAATCAACAATGAATACTACACAAAAATGAAGTGGTCACAGTACAGCATTTTCATTGTTAATCATGGTAGGGACTACTACATTGTATCACATATACATGAAATGTTTGCACCAAGAAAGGACAAAATGTCCATGACGTACATTAAATCCATTGAGCTGTGTTTCTTATCCCATATATTACACCGCATAATTTAAACACAGTCACATTTGATGGACTGACACTTCGGAGAAATCCTGTCTTGTGGTTTTGTGTGCGTTTCATGCATGCAAACTGCGCTTGTGTCAGAGACGGTGAATGATGGTTTAGAAAGCGATGGTTCAACTGTTATCACACACGTGCTTTCTGATACAAAGGCAGAATAATTAAGAAACAGCGTTCTCTGTTCACCGAATTCCGGTATATTCCCTTTTCAACAGGTCTCCCAACAGGCCTTTTCGAAGACGTTTATCGATGTACCCATAAAGGTTTTCGCAGGTTGCAGGGGAAACCTCATCCAAAAGATTGACACCAGGAAGAAAATAATGTGGCAAATATTTATCTGACAAACAACTCTGTAGTCGTTTTAGATAATCAACAAAACGCTCTAGCAGATACTCCGGTTCCCACTCCTCCATGTCCTCTTCGCTCGTATTCCTTAGCATGTGCATCAAAAGGGTTTTGTAGATGTACGAACTGAACATGCCAAATTGGGACTTGCAGTTCAGTCGAATGGCTTTCACAATCTTTAAAACTGTCAGATGGCAGTACCACGAAGGAAGATATCCGTTCAGAAAGTCGAACTCCTCGTTTGAAAACGATTGTCGCCAGAATCGGTTGTATTCATTAAAGGTTTTCTCGTGAAGTTGAACCTGCTTATGAGGTTTGGGTACAAGCAATATGCCACCGATTGCTACGCCGGGAACAAAGTCAATATACAGCACTCTACCTTCATCATAGCGGACCTTCAATGTTATTGCTGGGCCATGACTTTCGAGTGTGGTGAAATACTTCTGGAATCCATTTAGAGCCCTCTGAACCTCCCCATAGAAGTGTCTCTGCAGTTTTCGCGGACACAGGAAACCATTTATAGTATATTTGTCATAAGGCGATGTCTGGTCAAGGGTATATCTTTTCCGAATTTCATAGAAAGCGTCGTGCTCTTCACAGCGAACCTGCTGCCAGTAGCCGCCATCAAGCTGGAGAGTAAACATGACGTCGAATTCATCCGGACAGATAACCTTTAAGCCTTCCTTGCAGCTGCCGGTGTCTTTCATTTGACTTATTTTCATGTCAGAGCACTTTGTTTGAAAATAGTCAAATATATGCCGCTTGATATCATCAACCACATTTTTGGCTGTAAGCATGTCATGCTCTGGTATCTCTGCATATGATTCATGGTAATTTTGAAGTAATTCCACAGTTAACGGGGCTGTACATTTGAAATTCGCGCTTTGTCGCGTGACAGATGGCGTTGCCGTCCCGTAGACATCGTCCTCCCCGGCCAGGCTCATATAATCTGTAGGAGGATGCGGCACATCAGAAAAGCTGCCTGACTCCTCATACATGTATTCTTTCTCTGCCTTTTTCTGCTTCTTGCTGTACTCTTTATAGCCTGCATAGATTGCCGCCCCGATGCCTATACCAGCTGCTATTGCACCAATGGCAGTAGCTATGGTCTTTCCCGTGTTGTCCTCTGCACGCCCTTGGTCGTCTCTTCTTCGTCTTCCATCGGCCATTTTAGACGAAATACCTGCACCGTGTACATAAGTTTACACACCCTTCTTATAAATATAAGGTGATACTTTGAACCCAATAGTCCTTCGATTAACGTAAATGTCAGCAGGATACCATTATTACATGTATTAATACGCGTGTAGCTGACCCATATGTCTTATCAGCTGTCAGGTGCTGGGAATGGGTTGGATGCTATTCGAGTCAGTGTTGATAAGCGTGCTGTGTTGATAATTGTTGATGCGCATATCACATGTGCTCTGTGAATAGCTTTTTCGAAAACTTTTTGTGATAGAAACATTTGTGTTTTACATGTAGTCTGTTCCAGACATAGCCTTCTAAAGAATAACATTAATCTTTCATTGCCTAAAACGCCAATGGTGATAAATGAAGCAGCCATAAATAACTTAAATTGCTTATACATTATAGGTAGCTGTTTAGATGCTCTCATATTCTGCTAAATTATTTGTATTCAAATATCGTGGTAGTGTGTGTGTTCAACAACAAAGCTTGCTGGGCACAGTGGAAACGCCTTCCACAAAAAAATGTTATTCTGCTTACACAAAGGAATTTTAAACATTACTAAGTATGAGGACTCAAATAAGTGTCAATATGTAAGAGCAAACGTGTATTTGACATTCCAGTGCTTTATGTATATGTGAGCTTCAGTGTGATCCTTCAGTGCTACAGGAGGGCAGATTTTCCGGGCAGATTTTATGATGGCTGGAATGACAGTTAAGCGCAGTTGATGTCTGTACACATTGGGTATATACAAGGATTTAAAAATAAATAACCTTGAGCTTCTGTGTGACCATTGCTACTCTTTCAGATATATAAGGGCTTGGGATATGCAATACCTTGAATATGGTCTTTCGTGGTCACTCAAAATCAAACCTAATGCTGCAGATTATGTTAAACTCATGAATATGACTTTTGTTATTGTCTGATGGTAACCACGCATCTATTTTACTATGCATAGTTCTTAAACCCACGTGAAAGTATCTTACTATTGTACCAATCTTCTTTGGCATGCATCTCCTATACAATGCATTCAAGGCCAAACTGGAATGCAACTTTTCCAGCAACGTACTGTGGATTCTAACATGGCGGAGAATATATAATATAAGTAGAGTAATTCTACGCTGCTTGTTTGAACTATACATCTACCTAATTCTGTAGAAGCACATGCCACATTTTATTACAGGTATTTGGATATTTGCATGAATATCTGTATTCAATGAAAATTCACATGAAGCACCTTTTTATGTGTCTAGATCATCAATTTATCAAATATTTCTTTCAAATTTTGCAGCATTGGCTAACGTGATGTATATGTTTCTATATATGTTCAGCAGTCAAAAGGAAGTCTGGGGTCAATCTTAGGTCTTATCCAGAATGGCACTGTGTGCCGCCATTTTATTGCCCTTTACCCTTTGTAACTGTGACACAAAACACCATGAATATATTTCTATTACTGTGCATAATCTGCCCTAAGGCATGTTAAAACTGCTTGATATCCAATCAAAGCCAGTTTTGAGGCCCCAATAACCCAGCAACCACAAGTCATTATAAATATCAGATTTGGTTCAATGTCTTACGTGCATTATTGAAAAGGGTTTTCACTTTTATGATATTTAAGATACACAAGTGCACGGCAAATATTGACTCAAAGTACTTCATTATTATAAGACTGAATCGTTGTACATTCTGTTTATACTCACTGATGGGAACTGAGAAATTATAGAAATCATTATGTCATAATCAAATACAACACCCACAACACCCTACTACATTTCAGTTCAGGTTCGTTCTGGTTAATCCGAAATACCAATACATCTTCATGGAATGCCGCTATAGTCCCTTGTCAAAAGCAGGCCTGGCAGTTTGCCTTTGCGAAGACGCACATGGATGAAGTCACCAAGATTTGAGCAAGATATGGGCGAAAATTCGTCCAAAAGATTGACACCTGGCAGAAAAAAGTGCTGTAATTTGTGGTCTCTCAGACAATCTCGCAATCTCTCAAGAAAGTCCTCGAAACGCTCTTTAACATATGTTGGATGCCAGTCGTCCTGCCTCGTATCACTCAACATGTGCATCAAAACGGTTTTGTAGACGTAGGAACTGAACATGCCAAATTGTGGCATAAAGTTCAGTCGAATGGCTTTCACAATCTTTAAAACAGTCAGATGACAGTACCACGAAGGAAGCTTGCGGGTAAGATGGTCGAACTCTTCATCTGAAAATGATTGTCGCCAGAATCGCGTGTATTCATTCACAGTTTTCTCGTGAAGATGAACCTGCTTATGAGGTTTGGGTACAAGCAATATGCCACCAATGGCTACGCTGGGAACAAAGTCAATATACAGCACTCTGCCTTCATCATAGCGGACCTTCAATGTTATTGCTGGGCCATGACTTTCGAGCGTGGTGAAATACTTCTGGAATCCATTTAGAGCCTTTTGAACCTTCCCATAGAGATATCTTTGCACTGTTCGGGGACAGAGGAAGTCATCGGTGGTATATCTATAGTAGGGCGATGTCTGGTCAATGGTGTGTCTTTTCCGAATTTCATAGAAAGCGTCATGACCTTGACAGCATACTACCTGCCAGGAGCTGTCATCGAGCTGGATGGTAAACATGACGTCGAATTCATCCGGACAGATGACCTTTAATCCTTCGTGGCAACTCCCTGTGTCTCTCATTTGTGTTATTTCCAGATCAGAGCAGTTTGATTTGACGTAGCCCAATACGTGCTCCTTGATATCATCGACAACTTTCTTAGCCACCGACATCTCTCTATCTGTAATTTTCGCGTAGGATTCATGATATTTATGCAACAACCTAGAAGAAAAATCTGAGGAATTGCTATGGGAAATGGCACCTTCGGCAGACAAAGATCTTTTCTCATCCACGTCACGGTACGGGGTGAGTGACTGCATCGTCTTCTCTAAGAAACATTGAAACGTATTGTCCCTGGCGTACGGAGTTGGTCGACGTATAGCGACATCTCCTTCGGGAATTTCCTCATCAGAGGATGAGCTATCCGTTGGAGGGTAAGCGATCTCTGCCGGCTGCCGCGTTTTTTCTTTGCCATGTGTTAATAACTTGTATACGCCATAGGTAAGGCCGCCAATAGCAAGAGCTCCCAAGGCACCAGCGGCGAGGATCAAGCCATCATCATCTTGCTCTTTCTCCTCCCTTTCGCTGTTCTCCCTCCCAGATTTCATATCCCCTTCCTTGGGCGTTCGTCCGCTAGCCATTCTAATTACCGGTACAATTAATAATGTCTTTTTTCCACGCCTCTTTGCCCAACGTTGACAAACCTTATGTAGTCCAGCCTGAAGATCGACGTGTAAGTGGCAGCTGCGTTGCAGTTGCGTTCGGTAATTTCGAGGCCCGGATTGATGATTCAGCAGAACAAACAAAGACTTTTTCGAGTGCGTCACGTGTGTTGGTTATGGCGGCAGATATGGTTCAAAGCTACTATTTAATACACGCATTTCAGTACATGTACAAGCTTTAAATAATTAAATATCAGTATTTAAAATGTGATCGTTGGACACTTCAAATTCTGTTGGCCGGGACTTCTTGTCTGAAACATGGGAAACATGTTTGCAGTTGGAAACACTGAAATAGCAGCTGATCAATAATGTAAACTGCAACAATAGCCCCTGGAACAATATACTAAGGTAAAAAAATGATTACTTTGCCAAAATATTCGATTATGATTACGTTACATTTTCTGCACCCAATTACAGATTACTTTCGATTAAATGCAAAAATGTAATTGATTACAATCAATTGCAATTACAAATTGTAATCGCCCCAGGTCCTGTAGGGTGTAAACAATGTGCGTCATAATGCTATAATATTTCGACATATTATGTTATGGTCGATTGCATTGAGCATGTTGAGTACTTTACCTAGACCAAGGAAAATATCTGCAGGGGCATTTTATCGAGAGCCAAACTTGTATCGCTAACGGATTGATTGATTCTGTTGTTGAATAATACTTTGAAAACCATATTAGTATTGATGTATATGTGCAGTATATTATTTTCCTTTAAGAATAAGCAAATCCTTATGTTTATGACTCTTTCCTAATGCTCCAGCGGAACTTGAAAGTTTATCGGTCTGTAATTAGTCAATGAGTTGTGTTGATTGTTTTTTGAAATATTATGTTTGCAGCTTTTAGCTCTGCTTGAGTGTTTAAGCAGATATGTCAAGACACAGGTGTCATTCGGTCTGTTGGCCCGTAAACATTTTTTCTAGAATTTACCTCTTTCTTCTTCAATATGATAGGGTAGTATATAGTAGAAAAATCATTGTACACAGAATACTTTTACCACCAACTGTTCAAGGACACTCTTTGATCATTCGGTGCATTTGGGATCTTCAACGACCTACTCTCGAAAAGGACGTTTCGTAGAGCGAGACACCCAAAAAGTGGGCCTTGGTGGTTAGTATTTGGTGTACATGGAGTACGTTTGACTGTTAAGTGTTCAAGGTCATTTAGGGTTATTTGGTGCACGTGTTTTGTAAAGTGCTGGTCGCGGAGCAAACCAATGAAAATTAGAGCTATAGGGATATGCTTCTAGCGTTGAGAGAAGTATATGAGGGAACTTGAATTGGCAGTGCCACTTGTGGTGATGCTGTAGCCTGTGAAAACTGTCACGCAACTATTGATAACTGTTGAAAACAGGGCTGGGGGAAGGAATGGGTATCTTATAGCCAACTACTAAGCAGCAGTATATTATCTATTTCACGGGGGGCTGGGGGATTAATTTGGGGTAACCTAGTTTGCATTTGCCAATCATGAGCCAATAATGTAGTACTATTTGCCTGTAGGGCTAGGTAATCTGTAGACACGGCTGTTTAGAAAACAACTAATTATTTTGATAGCTCAATTGTAAAGCCATAGAGATATTAATGTTTCGATAACATTTAAATCAGTTCTATATTTCACATTGAAACCATATGCATGTGTACCTTCTTTTGACTAATAGAAACTTTACAAAACTATCTTTGGAGACATATATTACGTATATGCGGGTATGCGTTGTTCATTGTTTAATTGCCCTGCTGGCTACCGTGTGCTTCTGTCTTATTTCGACCCCTGGTCACATCTGACCTTGAAGGATCAAGGTCGTTCAGACTTTGGAGTCATATCTGGTAAAGGAGCCCAGTTAGGCCATATTTTTGCTATTAAAAATAATAGGAAACCATATGTAGGGTGTTCAATTGCACCATTAGATTTGAAATTAGGCGACCTTGAAAGGTCACAATCAAATTTAAGGTCACTTACATATAGTGTGGTATGAAACCTGTACGTTATATATTATATTATATATTTTGCTGATAATATATTAATCTGGACATCACATTAGAGAAATTTGTGGGTGGGCGGGGTTTTTCGCTGTCCCAGCGGTCTTTCTTGTCTTTGTAAAAAATGTTTTTCTCGGATTGGCTGTACAATTTTCACATCATCCCAATGTGTCTTTTCTCACGTTAACATATACATGCCGCGAACGCATTTTGAACATATCGAAGTATCAATTTCAATTCTGGATGCGAGGTGTAACACGTAAGCGCAAAATATTGCCATTATCACAAGTGTGCTGGAAATAGAGTGGCCACATGTACCCTGTTTACTCAAGCCCTCAAGTCGTCGTATTACAATACCCTCACCGTGATGCATGCATTCCTCTTTCGCTTAACGCCGTCGGCATCGTTTGCATTTTACGCCTGTGCATGTCTACATCGTTTGCTTTTTAATGTAGGTCTATGCATGTTTACAACAGCACGTTAAAAAACCCTTTCGCTGTTTATTGCGGGTAGCGCATGGGATATCTTAGGAACAAAGAACTCCCAAACTAGCCAGCCTATAAGCGTCTTGCCATTAATCAAGGCAAGATAGCAGCGATATCTGCCCGCGAGACAAAGAGTGAGATCGTCGTTTGTGTGCAGATTGGCTTTTGTGCATTTATACATGTATAAGTGCAACATTTATTTCCAAACGACAGGTAGTTGGAGGCTGCTGAACTGGCCCAAGACGCTACAAGATTAATCAAACTATTATAACCGAGCGGATATCTCGCTCGAGACAAAGGCTGAAGTCAATCTGATTATCACTGGCGGTGCGATTATTGATCAAGTGAAGGCAAACACTCGTACTATACCTCCCAGTCGGAGAGTCGTTCTTGGTCTGGCCAGTGCATGCATGCTAGATTTAGGGGATGTTTGCAAGATGTCAGAAAGGTGAGTCTTGTCAACATAAGCTCGGAATGTGGAATTTATTGGGATAATTTACTATGAATAGTAAAAGATTGCACCGTACTGAGTGCATAAAAAATACAAGCTTTCTATAATTAACATCTAGAAAAAATACCTGGAAATCTTATGCATGCATATATATATAATCAGTACTATCATTTTAAATTCAGACGGACGCAGTTTAAACATGACGGGGAAAGTGACTCAACAAAATTATTTTCGAATGAAGAAATGATTAAGAATGTATTATTACCTCCATACAGTTAGTGTGTGAAATAACCATGATAATAACTAAAGC
>JAAUYG010145788.1_pt1 | contig 10594 bp, 6 predicted proteins | sample 7278091 | NCBI WGS metagenome assembly JAAUYG01 (sample SAMN14350201, study PRJNA611818) | marine sediment metagenome | isolation source: surface marine sediment (0.6m) | place: French Polynesia: Moorea | collected 2018-08
GTAAGCACTGGTATGTCACCGTCTAGATTACTGGCTGACAGTATAAATTACATGGTAACTCAGAAATATAAACAAGGTTCTAATGGGATTGTGGATACAATGCAGATGCTTTTATTCCATGATAACTTTGTTAAACCATGGTCCGAGGAGCTCATGCTGCAGCCTCTGTCTTTTAACCAATCCTTTTAAGCACGATGTGTGTTTACTTGGTGAATCCAATTTTATGTGTACATGTATGTCCACCTGAATTTCCCGTCCTAGGGGGTTGAATAAAATAAAAAAAAAAAAAATAGATTTGACACCATTGATCACAAGTGTCACTTTTGGACTGGCGACTGTTGGGAAGAGAGGCATCACTTGTTTATTGTTTGGTCTCTCAGTGTCTGACCGATGAATAAAATGGTTCCTAGCTATTACTTGACCGATGCATTGCATGGATTGCATCGGTCTGGATACACCGCTGTATATGATTTCGTTGGTATTACACCGAAATTCTGAAAAGTCGACCTTGCCTGACTTCTTGTCTGTCAACTTGGCTGTGTGCCTTACCACTGTCTCTAGCAAGCATCTGAAAATACTGATAAGCAATTTCATGTCTGTAATATAATAGGACTATAAAGAGTAACTTAATTAAGTCATAGCAGTTATGCCTGCAATCTGCAAGCAGCTAATAGAACTATCGAATGAATTTCACTGAAATTCAATATAGGCCTGTTAACAGCTAGGAATGTGAGCTTTATATATATGTATAGATGATGACGATGTGATGCATTGAACTCAAATGAAGAGCAATGATTATACCTGTATACAGAGTATAGATCAGTGAGCATAAAGCAACATGGGTGGAATTAAGCATGCATACAGGCAGTATGTAATCAGTGTTAAGTATGTGCATATATACTCATGTAGAGTCGGTTACTATAGATTGACATGTCATATGATGGTCTAATATAACATTTGAATATGTATATTGATCGATACTCAAGCTGTGGCATTACTGAGGAGATAATACATACTACGCGGTACCCACTCAACATATGCAATGCCTATGGTAGCCATGGACAAACCTTTTTGTTTAACTCCCACCCCCACCCCACTGTAGTGACTGTCCACCTTAAACTGTAGTATAAGGTGGAGAGTCACTTGGGGCTATGCCTATGGAAGCAATTAATTATCATGACGGATCATGGAGCCTTGCCGCAAGTGGACAGCTACAGCTAGGGGTGAAGTGTTGATGGACGGTTGCAGAGTTGGGGAGGGGGTGTCCGGTTAGCTTGAGAACTCACATAGCCGGAGAAAAGGTATTACTGCTCAACTACATACGTTATATAGTTGAGAGAGGGCAATCAATTTGAATCAAACCCGGGAATCAAACACTCAAAGCATTTTGAAGTGCATGCAGACGACACACAACGTGAACACTGGTGGCGGAATGAGGGATCTGCCGGGGGGCAGGTTCGTGTTAAAAGCTTTTCGTGTGATTTCTACATGACTTGCAACTTTTCTGTTCCGTTTCTAATGCCGTACACAGCTGACACATGTGGTATACCTTGATAAGCAGTGATATTCAGTCAACTTAGGAAACTTCGTCTCCACTGCTTGGGAACCTCCCGAACTTGTGAATGACGTCACAACGGAATCCCCCCTTCTCTCCTGTCTCCCCCAAGCCTTGGTGCGCTACGTGATGACTCGTTAGTGGTCATAGCGGACCCACAAACGACAGGCAGCTTTCCCATAACGAAATCGTGCATGTTGCTTTGGCCCACGGTTTCAGCAAAGGATGTTCTTGATGGCGAGGAATTTGGCTACTGTAAATTCGTTCGCGGGGATTAATGTTTGCGTTTTTTGGGACAAAACCATGTTCACAGGGATTAATATTTGTGTTTAGCTCAGGTCTTGTTAGTTACCTTGGTACATTAATTATGTTTGCGGGTATTTATTTTTACAATTTAAAGATGCTCGTTTAATTCGCCAAATAAATCCCTAGTTATTCCTCGCAAATATTAATGAATTTACAGTAGCTTAATTGTTGAAGCCTATAAACTACCGGTATGTTAAGTTTGGCACATGCTGCAAGTCTTTATAAAGGTTTATAGGTTATCTGCAATTCCATATAGTACGTAGCTAGATTTCAATTTACAAACAGTAGCTAGATTTCAATTTACCATTTTTTTTTTCGTAACACACGTTGCTCACTGAAACTCAACTGCTCCAGGTGATTTTATTGTAATCAAAATAGGGGGTTCTTGAATACAACCACGTAGGTGACTGTCAGCTGGTTATTTATATGTATGGATGAGAAAATCTAATACAGTAAATGATCTTTATCCTCTTTAAACCCATTACAGTTGTAAAACTTTGTGGACTCCAGGCTAGGTTCGTTAACCTTATATTGCATAATATTGTATTGAATCCATACCGAGTACGGACCAAAATGAACATACATACATTCAGTAATTCAACTGTACACCTGCACCACATGTAGGTCTTGAGGCACATTCAAAATTTTCACTCCCTGCTTTTGACCTATATGATTTTGATACATACCAGTGTGGTTATTTTTATGCAAACTCTTATTACCCTTCTTAAATGTTCAAAACACTCAATGAGAGCCATATAATTACGGGAAGGTAACCGTAATGAATTTCGGATGTATTTATGCCATGTATGTAGTATCGCAAATACGAATAACATACCAGCCTTTTATTTATAGAATAATAATCCTGCTTGCCTACAGTACATATGTAGCTGAGCAATATTAACCTTCCCTCAAGTACTACTGGTATATCAGCAGAATGCAAGTAACATCTACATCATTATTTACCATGCTCAACTGTCAGGTAGATAGAATACTAAAAGCAAATGTGAAATCCAAATACTCAAGGCTAATATTGGATCTGCATTTTATTAGTACTTGAATACTGAATTGCATAGATATATACAATTCCATTCTTTGTACAAATCCATTCTTTATGATTCATTCTCAAGTTACACACAATTGGGTACCATTATCCATTGAATATCCAGGTCAAATTAATTCATGTACACCAAATAAGAACAAACGACAAAACTTGGCTTTGGACATTCTGACATGTCATCGTATCCACTACCTCTACGTGCTATGCATAGGACAGGCTGTGGTTTACGACAATGGGATTTGGAGAGAATCTAATAATTTCTGTCGGAGGAAAATACAATAGTAGTTAACTTAATGAAAAAGACAGCATCCATGAAACATTCTGGAAGCAAAGTTGCATTAATATCCTTCACACTAACTGTGCCAAATATATTTTTCTTAATTTCAGGACACATGGGAGATCTTTTAGTAAAGTAAATACAACACACTGAAATCAAACTTAAGAAAAATGTTGAAGATAATTTTGCAAAGTCATACCTCTGCACTGGTAATGGTATGCTTCTAAGAACATGAATAAGGATAATATAGGTGCCTTAGTAGAGATAAAATGGAACACAACCTATGTCAAACATTTTAAAAAATATATACATCAGCAATGTCACTGAATAAGAAGGCAAGACTGAAATAACTGAATTTTTAAGTTTCAAAATGTCCAAGTACCAGGTACATTTTGCACACTTCGACTCTCTGACCAGTCATTATGACTGAAAACACATCTTGCACCATCAATTCGATCAGGGCATACTAGTAATTGAATTTATTTTAGATAAGATTCACATTTTACACAAGAACATTTCAAGACACAGACACCCATTCTGCCTAGTCAGAGTCTTGTTGCCCCCAGCTCTGGTGGCCAGAATGCAGACACCTGGCATGATGCTGTCTACTAAGGCACATTTAACACAAATACTGAACCAGCAGTAGGACCTGTACAGAGGGAAATACACACATATTAAACGGTCCAGATAACATTAGATTGAAGGTCAATATGATAATACCTCTGCCTTTTCCCCCCAAATTCTCCACTTCCTAATCTTTCTTTCCAAAAGAACTAAAAAAAAGAAAATTCTGGGATCATCTGCCTCTGACCATGCTCACTGCATCATGTGCATAGTGTGAGTAATTTTCCCAATGAGACAGACATTACTACCGGCAATTGTCACAAGGACACAGACAATACTAATTGCCACTATGACAAGACAATAAGCTCAGAAATATCTCTCATAGAATAAAAGGTATGCTTGGCAGTTGAAGACTCGGGCAGTGTTGCTTACTTCAGTCACTGAAGCATCACTAATGTGGTACCAACATCCAGCCGGCGGTTTTGGCATGATATGCTCCTCAGCAGAGTCAGGACTATCATAGCTAGACATGGTCTTATCTGAATCATCATGTTCAGTATTACACAGCCCAGGTTGACCCCGCAACACAGAATCCAGATTAGCCAGGCTGAGATCACGTTGGTAGAGAAATTGGTCCAGCTGTCCAGGATGTCGGACCTTCACATAAGCGGTGTAGTGACCGCCACCCATGCGCCCAGCGTGCTCAATGATCCCATATAGGTGATAGAGAACCTGTTTCTGGCCAGGTCTCACACCCTGGGCTGCAGCGCTGCAGAATGGCGCCAGGTCCAACACGTCTGGGAAATCCACATGACGATTGACCTTGTGCAGATGATATCCATTCTGCTGAAACCTCTTCAGGTGTAATGTCAACACTGCTGGAGGCTGGAACACGAGAACTTGCTTACTCGCATTTCGCAACACTGTGCCACCATCAGCTTTTGCCTTTGATGAGCCAGCATCTTTGTCTTCGCTTTCAACACAAAAGGAACAACCAAATTTGTTGCTCCCCATCAGCAGCTCGGCGGACGTGAAATGCTGCAGGCAGGATTTTACAGAACATTCCTTCGACTCGGGTTGGTACCGTGAACCTAATGTGGCCATTGCTCGAGTACGAGCCTCCAGGACATCTTTTGTGATTTCTGCTGTGCTCTCACTGATCTCAGTACTGCTCTCATAGTCGCTACTGCTCTTCGTACTGCTCTCACTACTTGTGTCACATTTGCAAGCTGCCACACTACCAGATTCAATGCTATCTGAGTCTGGTAGCTTTCCACTAGTGACACCAGGCTGTCTATGTCCTTCCAGCTGACTAGGTGCACTGTTCACTTCCGCAGCCTTTTTCACATTGTCCGCCTCAGAAACGCCTTTTCTACACAGCAGAGTTTCTCTTTCAAGAACAAAGCTATCAGAGTGTCCATTTTGAACTGTGCTGTCATTCACCCTTTCACTTTCCTCAAGGTGTCCATTGAAATCAGGAATTGGACAGAGTGGACCCTCACTGTTGGTTTGGATGCTGTAAGTGGTTCTGATTTGCCCCGTACAGGCATTATCATCATCCTCCTTACATGATTTAATTGGCACAGACAATGGATGTTCATTCTTGCACAGCCTCTGAGCATGCACATCACTGTTTGTCTCATCTGGGTTACCAGTACATATACCAGTACGGTTTGAGTCACGAGGTTGCCCGATGTTAGAGCATTTATGCTTGGAAAAACAGTTATTGTCCTCCGCATGGGCAGCATGTGTATTCTCACCATGTGGCCCTTTAATCATGGTAGAACTAACATCATCACAGACCATACAACATGCACAAGACTCCTTGACATACGCCTGATCTTCAGCAATGGTCAGACTTGGTGTGACCTGCATGTCCTTGTTCACACCATGATCTTCTTGGTTCTCCACGGAAGGCTCAGTGGAGTGTGCCTGAATCCCACAACTGCTAGTCTTGGTACACACAGCTGAGTTGGCTTCGAGCTGATCCTTTGCCTCTGCTGCATTGGGAGTTGTACGGATTTGGGGATTGCAACTGGAACTGCTGGAGCCATTTGCTGGTCTGGACACATGAGAGGAACTGTTTGAAGAACTGTCATCTTTATCACCTTGATTGTTCGCATCCTTCGCATCAGGTTGGCCAGCAATACCTATCGCATCATCTGAGTTGCTAATATGCAAGGCTTGGACATCGTCACATAGGGTTTCGACCTGCCCACCATCTGGCAAAGGCGAAGATTCTGATGGTAGTGGTCCCCGAACCTCTCCGGCGACAAGATGAGGATTACCGGTTATCGGTGCTGGATGGGGCTCTTTTTGCAGAGTACCAGTATCTTGAAGGTTTGCTTCTGTGTTCGGGATTCCATCTACATTACTCATCACATTTGTAGATGTTGTAGCTGTGGACTGACCATTGCTGCTGCCAGGCACATTCTTAGGTTCCGCCAGTTTCTGGCTTGTTGCTGCATCTTTAGACTCAGCATGGGTTTCTTCAACGTCACTTGCTTTCGTGCCGCCAGTGGCAGCAATGCCTTGAACAGAGCTTCCCTCAAGTGATGGACCGAAAGCAGTAGGCTTGAGCTTAACATGTTTCCTCTTTCCTTTCCCCTTTTTGGAATTTTTCGCTGGGGCAGGTTTTGCGACCTTATCTGCTTTCAGGTCAACCTCAGAATCCAAATTAGGCATATTCCTGCCCTTCTTTCTTGCAGTTTCTGTGCCACGGAACACCTTTTCTTCAAGCACTGGAACTGATATATCAAGGAAGGGTTCAAGAATCTGTGATGGGGTTTTGCATGTCTCACACAACACTGTGCTGATGAAGAAGCCACCAAAGAGGGAGTCAACTGAAGTGTGTTTTACTTGCCGCCCATACATTTTTATGAGTCCCTTTGTTTCATCACTCATCGACTTCACGGTGACTTTGCCATTCATACTGAAATGTTTCAAAATGCCTTCCTGTGCTTGCCTGATTTCTTCCACTTTGACACCATCTATCATATGTCTCAGCAGTTCTTGGCTGTCTTGCTGCTGATGTCCATTGAACCGTGGAGATTTTTTGCAAACTTGTCCAAAGAGTGGCCTTGGATTATAGACCTTGCCTTTATCACTCTGGCCTTTCAGGAACTGGACCAGAGCCTGAGTCAATGGAGAGCTGTTACCTTCTTTGATTTCAATAAAGTCAATGTCTGTTTTTTCTCCCCGAAGTTGTGTAAAATGATACTCACATGCGTCACGAAAAATCTTCCTGACCCGTCCAGTCCCCACCTTGTTAGCTAACAAACCTTCGAGACATGGTGTCTGAGTCAATACTTGCATGACTGCATTGAAAAAGCAAGTATTGCCAAGATTGGAAAGTCCAGTTGGTCTTTTTAGGGATGGATCAGCTGGCAGAACTTTCATATTTTGACCAAAATTAGCTCCAAGTCTAATTGTTGTTTGCTTCCCACCATCTACAGACTCACTTCGGCTGTCTTCAATAAGTACATGATCATGACAGCTGATCATCATATCGGATTCAGGATGTTTGGTGATGCCATTGAAATGCTTCTTTAAGTAATTGACGCATTCAGTAAGTTTACCCTTTGAAGGCACAAACGCTTCATCATCACAGGTGTAACACCACACAACCCATGCCTCAAGGTTTGCAGCAAGACTATGCGATGATGACCGTGGGGTTTCAAAATGCTTCAATGCATGCTTGTGTTCAGAATGTCTACCACATCCCTGGTGTCCACATTGCAAACACATCCAAATGTTGCCAATGGTTTTGCTATCAGCCTCAATGTTCGGCTTCAAGTCATCGTTGGGGCTGTCAGGAGGCACATGCCTGTTCACTTCGGAACTTGTGGAAGGTACCGGTTTCTTTGAAGATAAACAACTAGTGCAATCTAATGGAGAAAATTTTGACTGCCTCAAAAACTTCCTGAGAGCCGGTAAACTCACGGAAGTCTTTACATGATTGCATATGTTTTTATTTCCGCCAGCCTCGAGAGTTGTGTCATTTATGTTTACATCGCATAATTCATCTTCACTGTTTGAAGACCCGTCACTCTCGGGGAAGTGCTTGTCATCATTCTTCTTTCTTCTCTGTCTGTGCTTTTTCTTCCCCATAATCAAGGCGGTGACGATCTTAGCACTACTTACTTACAGCTTTTTGGTGAAATCAAATAGTAAATGTCACTGCGGGAAAATTTGTGTCAAAGCACTTTCGCAACGCCGTCCATGTGGTAGTTTGTGTTTGTCTTTGTTGACATTTGACAAAATGGCCATCTCGAAGCCACCGCCGCTCGAGTTGCTGTTATTGCCCTATGTAGCTCATCCGAGAGTCGGCACGGCTCAATCTCGTTGCATAAAATTTGTGACATATACGGACCCGGGCATACCGACCTATATTCCATTTTGTACAGTATGAGTCAAGTTTGTCTAATGCATTTTGTAGTCCTTGCTTTGACCTTGCGTTTAAACAAGAGATGAATAGTATAATTGCTACAGATGAAAATTTTAATATATTACGGGCATGCAGAAATAATGATTTCATACCAGATGAAACCTTGTATCTCCATAAAATAACTAGTAGCAGTATTAGGCAGAAGTTCACAAAATTAAGACTCGATAAAGCTTCAACCCATGGTGAAACGGTCGCTTGTGACATCTGTACCTAATGATACGAAACATGTATTAAACTGCCTTAAAACCACACTTACAAGGGACAAATTCTTTGAAGAACTCGCCAGAAAAGACAGCAATTTCAGAAATCTGCATGATGACGACTCCATAGTGCGTTACATTCTAAATCTTAACACAGAAGATATCTCTGTTGTACATATGTTCTTTTGTAAAACATTGTATGGCTTGCCTGATGCTATTGGTTGCCAATAAATGTCTTATGGCTTGTATCTTATATAAGCAATGTATGTAAATGTGAATGTATATGGAAATGTATGTAAAGCTAACTTAGTCACTGAGGTTGATAGTATATGTACAATGACTATAATATTGTCATTTTTTTTCACCTTTACACTGAAGAAAGAAAGAAAGAAAGAAAGAAAGAAAGAAAGAAAAGGAAAGTAAATCCCATTCTCCTTTCTTCATCTTTCTTCCTTTCTTTCTTGGTTTCTTTTTTCATTGCTTGCCTATATACTTTCTTCCTCAGCTCTAGATGTAGCCTGTCAAATCCACCAAGGCATCCATTAGACTTGAATCCACAGAATCAATCAAAAAAATATTATTTTATAAACGCAGAATTAAAAAATACAAATTAGACACTTCTCAGTATAGCACCAATTCAACAGAGAGTTATCATTGACACTTGCGCACAACTGTCATATATCAGACTCTAGAGTAAGTTGAAGAGTATTTATCAAAACATTAAAAGTCTTCAGGTCCTTTTTAAATTTTGCGTAGTCCTTAATTGATCTAATTTTGTCAGGTAGGCTATTCCACAGCTTTGGGGCCATTATTACAGCAGTACACCCGGCACCACAGTAACAGTTACTCAGTGACGGCAGCACTTGTCTTGCCTTGTCTTGCTTGATACGTGTTGGAACTCTTCTCGAGTATAATAACACGGGGGCTATTTTGCTATTATTGCTGCAAATTGACAGGTGTTAAATATTACCGATCCCATGTGATATTAACAGATTAAATCTTTAAAATATCGCATCGATTAAGCCTATGAAGAGAAGCTCGAGCTCCAGTAGACTGTAGCTAGAGAGTAGAACTTGAGGCATTAATGGATGCCACCCCACTCTAGCTGAGGGTAGGCCTCATTGCCTGACGGGAACCTCCGAATTTAGTATGTATTGTCTTTCAATTTTCAAAATTCAAATTCCATAAGGCTTAGCGTGATATAATATGCCCCTCTCTATACAAAACTGGGGGATTTATAAGCCCCCCTATATGTTCGCTCACAGTCTTTTTGTAATCGGGCACTTGCGTAATCGGGTTAAACTACTATGTATCCATATAAAATAATAAAAATTGTGGGAGTGCCATCCCTAGAATTCCATCGCGGGATCTCATCTCATATCCTGTATTCATTACCACAGTCGTTATTTTTCATCGTCTAAACCCTGTTGGCAAGCCGAATCCACATTTCGGCCACATCTACATGGACACGTTATGCTCACGTTTCCTTTCTTGGTCGACCCAAAGAAAGGACTTATAAATATAAACCTATTGAATTAACGTCGTTTATCCTAATAACGTAAAACCAGTCGACCAGTGCCAATATCGTGTGCAGTATACAGGCTTTATGATTTACTGAACCGGTATTTTGCTACAACATATGGAATAATTGAGTCTGGAACCCGGGTCTGGAACTTTCTAGTAGTTGAAAGATATTCGTTTACTGAAGTTGAACTACGTGTACAGTAGGCCCCTATCGCATAACTTTTTTTGTATAAACTTTTATTTTCTGAGGTTTACAACAAGCCCAAAGGCATTTTAATGTTCACCTGACATACACATACACATGGAGCGAGGCGGCGACGCTGAAAAATAAGAAACAGTAGAAGAAATAATAATAATTGTTCACACAACATTACGGAATTCTACTCAAAGCGATTATAGTTTCAGTAATATAACGATGGACAGCTGAAAAATACGAATATTGACTTCAAGGCTTAAGAGCCATGAGCCATGCAGTAAAAGTGAATGTAAATCACTCGAATTCCGAATAAGGATGTTAATATCTAACCGGTTGACAGTATACGTATTTAGTATATTAGTGACCCTATTTATCAGTGTGACACGTTGATTGGCCAAAGTCGGGCACTTTAGAAAGAAATGAAAAGTGTTCTCAAGTCTCGTACTGCATAAAGGACATACATTATTA
>JAAUYG010183791.1_pt1 | contig 10594 bp, 14 predicted proteins | sample 7278091 | NCBI WGS metagenome assembly JAAUYG01 (sample SAMN14350201, study PRJNA611818) | marine sediment metagenome | isolation source: surface marine sediment (0.6m) | place: French Polynesia: Moorea | collected 2018-08
CGCCGGTTATTAGCTGGTGCTGCATTCTCTGCTACGATCATGCAAAAGTTAGGACCTGATGTTCGCTATGTTAAAACAATATAAGGACTCGTCCGAGTCCATAAAGTTTTAAGATCGAAATTAATCCATGGCCCAGTGTTTTCCCGCCGCTCACACAAAGAAACCACGGACAAAGCCGCACCTGCCAAACGAACAAAAGAATCGAAATCATGACCCGTGACCGTTCATTGTTCGTCGGCGGCAGCCAGTGGAAAGACCGCCAAGGCATGTCACTTTATCGTCTAGCTGGAGAACAAACAACACCTGTTCTTTGCAGCACTGCTAACAAACAAGTTTTGTTCCTACTGGAATTTTCCATTGGAACACAGCCGTTTGGGTCTAGGATGCAACCTGTTAGGATATTTCGTTGTCGCTGCTGAGGGTCTGCACGCTATCAAAGGGAAGTGACCTTTTTATTTTTTCTTGATAAAAAATGCAGAATTACGCATTTTGGTGGCCGGTGGTCGGCGGAGTCGTGTATTTGTGCATTTTGGTTTGGTTGTAATCTTTACTGGTGATCGTTCCTCACCTTCCAAACAACACAAACAAAAACGGAAAAAAGTCGCGCAAACGCTCGCGCTCCCCGCCTAAGACCACCAGCCACGGGCTAAAAAGACGTTCTCTGATTGAGTTTAAATGGTGTCAAGAGTGTTGGCTCAAGATTTCTATTACCGACACTCATTTATGCCTAGCCTGTCTGGGTAGGGGGCACCCCATGTTAAATTGTAGGCAATGCCTAGCTTTTACTTGGAAAACATTCAGAGCCGGATTTTTACGTCAATCCCTTTGGATCAGTGTAACTAGAGATGACAAAGGAAATTCTACAGGCCCCCCTTCAGCCCATATGTCGACTAGAGTTTTGCCTGATGGTATTATAGAGCTAGAAGGCAAAGAGCAATACCTTGGTTTGATGGCAGACGCCTCCCAGTGTTATAAACAGGCTAACGCATAGTCTTCAGCCCCGTTAGACTTTTCCTCCTCCCTGTTCACCCTAGAGGAGTCGTCCAGCTCCTTGTCAGAAGGTGAGGGGGGGTAATGCAAACGCTTCCTCTGCTATGGAGGATTCGTCTCAGCGTAAGTCCCTCAGGACTATGGCCATCGTGCATGTTTCTAACCCTTCTCAGGTTTCCAGCCCGACCCGTCAAGAATGGATGGCCATTCAGATGGACACCGACAAAGCTGACAAATGACAAGAACTGGGGGCATCTTCGAGTCCATGCGAGGGCATGAGGTGTGACATAAACGCTCGTTCCAAAAACCCCGAGCTCCAGGCCGAGGAGCCTGTCGAGTCTTGAGGGGAAGTAGGAGGTAGCCAGTCCCAAACCAGTGGGGTACACTCAGTTTTGAAAGCAACCCTTTTGACCTCCAGAGCATCCTTGTTCCCCGCTTCCTCGGTCCAAGCCTCGACTCACCGAGACTCCACGATTGAGCGTCTAAGCCGTTCCCAGTTCCTCCTCGAGGGCTAGTGCTTCAGCAACGAAGGACGTCGATTCCTTCCAATCCACTCGAGCCACCTTCTTGGGTGATAGCCGAGACGCCAGTTTTAAGTTCTCTCGAGGCGCTGTCCTTTGAGACCTCAGGGATCCGTCCTTGGCCTCTTCCCCTAGATGTCCGTTCGGGGATTTCTCCAGGGATGCCCCTTTGATTGGATCGAGGCCTGCTACCCCGTATGCGAATGTACTAAGGGAAGTACTTTGAACAGTCCACATGCCAGATCTTTTAGTACGAGGCTTACCTCCTCCTATGTCTCCCTGGGCCCAACTACCAGACGATCCTCAGGACAACCGGTCGGTAGCCCTGGCCTTGAATGATCATATCCTCCAGGAGTTACTGGACACTTTTAAGGCACTGGAGCCTCGTACTAGACTGGTCGAACAGAACTCTTCCTTCCGCATTCCTCAGGCATTGTACCTGAAATTCTTCAAAGCCCCACCGCTGGATGAGCAAGTGCTGGCTACTAGTAATGCCAGAGGATCTGTCCCTGCCACCACAGTCATTGACCATTGCAAGGTTGTCGAGGTCTTGTACGAAGCCTTTATGGCTGCGTTCCATACGAACTGGCACGCATCTGTACTGGTGCGCTTTTTTCCACACCGCACAGGACAGGTTGTCCAGGGATGTAGCGCTCTACATATACCGAGCCTTGGTGGAACAACGCAGCATGTGCCTTAAGGGCGCCTCTTCTTCTCTTGGGCTCATATGTTGTCAGGCAGTCGAAACATCGATATTGGGGAATTGGACCCCTCTTAGATCCCGTCTAGTCCCCATTCCATTTAAAGGCGGCCTTCTCTTTGATGGTGAAATCTTGCAGCAAGTTGATTGCCTGGATAAGGAAGAAGTGCAACTGAAGAAAGCACGTTCCTTCGGATCCAGATGGGGATACCTTCGTAATATCTTCAGGGGCCATTCTAGGGGGGATCAACATCACAATCCCCTGCTCCTCCCGTTGCTCCGACCACCCAACAATCTCAAACATCTTCCAGAGGAGGTCGTAGAATCTGGTCGAGATCCCGTTCTCGAAGCCATTCTTGAGGTAGGGGGCACTCGGGCAGTCGAACAACAGGAGCCGGGTCTCCTTCAAGGAGCCTCCCCCAACCCGTCGCTAGGGAGCAGGCTGCTCCCTCCTCCATTCCCAAGCCGGTTCGTCCGGGGAGGAGGATGAGCCTAGCCATCAACGACCTTCAGGGTCTTCGACAGGACGACCCACGGGGAACTCTAAAATTCGGCAACTTCACAGTGGCAGGAAGATTGTCTCGCTTTCGGGAGGCCTGGAACAGGATCACCACCAATCGGTGGGTGCTAGAGATCGTCTCGAATGGTAACGCCTTACCTTTTTTGCCTCCACCTCCTATGGCCAAGGAGCCATTAGAGAATCCCCTTACTGTTATTCATCTAAAGCGAGAAGCCCTGTCGGCAGAAGTCCAGTCCCTCTTGGACAAGGGAGCTATCGAGGAGATCCCTCTAGGCAAACAAGAGGGGGGGGGGGGTATTACTCGCACTACTTCCTTGCGACCAAAAAGACAGGCGGCTTTCGTCCCATTCTCAATCTCAGGGGACTAAATGCCTATCTCCTTATGGAGAAGTTCAGAATGGAGACCTTGGCTTCAATTTTACGAGATCTGCAGCAGGGCATGTGGATGATCTCTCTAGATCTGAAGGACGCCTATCTACACGTCCCGATCTATCCACGGTACAGCAAGTTTCTGAGATTCGCTTTGAGAGATCAACAAGGGATCCTCCGCGTATATCAATGGGGAATCCTTCCGTTCGGGTTGGCTACTGCCCCCAGAGTATTCACCAAGCTTTTAGCCCCAATTGTGGCCTGCTTGCATCTCAGGAATATGTCTATGTACCCGTACATAGATGATATCTTCAACGCTCAGATCTCCAGGGATTCAGTCATTCTGAGTCGAGACGCCAGTGTTTGTCTTCATCTCCAGCTAGGATATGTTATCAACCTAGCAAAGTCTTCCCTTATCCCTTCCGAGGAGATGACACACCTAGGCGCCTGGGTAGACACCCTCAACTGTCTGGTCAAGCCATCCCTGGATAAGGTCCAGGAGATCAATCAGGTGTCTGCCGACCTGCTGGCGAATGGTTGCATGTCAGCAGGACGTCTCCAGAGCGTAGTCGACCTCATGGCATCTTGTCACGCCACAGTGTCTGTTTCGACTCGGACCATTGTCATCTCACCTGTCCAGGAACTTCAAGTGGAGGTCGGATCTCATCAAGAAGACCATTCCCTTGGACGTCCCGGAGGTCGTGGAAGCTCTCCAGTTTTGGTCGGACCCCTCTCGAGAGGCAGAGGGCGTCCCTCTGGGTTACCAGCCGTCCGGTCAGACACTGACAACAGACGTCTCCAATTATGGCTGGGGAGCAGTCCTAGACGGCAACCATTACTCGGGAAGGTGGACTCCTCAGGCGTCAAAATACCACATAAACATTCTCGAGACAATGGCAGTCCTCAGAGCGATCCATTACTTTCAGGAGAGCCTTCAGGCCGGAATTCTTCTGGTTCAGACAGACAACACCACAGTCCAGTCTTATCTGAACCGGATGGGAGGGACCAGGTCCCAGTCTCTCAACCAGTTAACCCGGGACATCACTCTGTGGCGTCTGGACAGGTCGATCACAATTCGAGCGAGTCACCTGTCAGGGGCAGACAACATCGAGGTGGACACTATCTCACCGTCCTTCGATTCGCCAAGCCAAACTGGACAGCTCAGTGGAGTGGTCTCTCGATCAGGAACTAGCCAACCCGCTCTTTCAGGTGTGGGGGGCCCAGTAGCACATCTGTTCGCAACTGCTGCCAATGCGAAGGTTCCGGTCTTTTACAGCCAAACAGTGGAACCCTCGGCTTGTCAAGGCGATGCCTTTCAAGCTGACTGGTCCAGGAGTCTGCTTTACATGTACCCACCAATTCCGCTGCTACACCTGGCTCTTCACAAAATCAGAAGAAAAGAAGCAGAAGTGATCGCCATCCTACCATGGTGGTCGGGGAGAGGTTAGTTTCCACTGGTTCTGAGTCTACTGGTAGATCTTCCGGTGCTTCTTCCAGTTCGGCCAGACGTCATAAGCAGTCCTCAAGATCTTCCTCACCCGGGTCCAAGTACCCTCCGCCTAGCCACTTGGCGTCTCTTGGGGAAACACTCCAAGCAGAAGGAATTTCAGCAGCAGCTGCGCGTACCATCTGTGCTGGTAAGAGACAATCTATGAGAGATTTGTATGACGCCAAGCGGCAGAATTTATGTGGCTGGTGCACTGAATACGGCTTTGATCCCCTTCACCCAACTCCACAGCAAATAGTGGAATATTTGGAGCATCTTTTTGAGGTGCCTTTATCGCATAATACCATTATGACGCACGTTTCTGCATTGAATTCTTGTACTTATGGTATTGAAGGGGTTCGAGTGGGTATTCACCCACTGGTTTCTGCCTGGGTGAGAGGTCATAAAATTTGTTATCCTCCTGTGAAGTTGAGGATTCCACCTTGGGACCTGCAGGCCGTTCTGGTCGCTTTGGGGGAGGAACGTTATGAGCCTTTACGTCAGGTGGACATGGAACACCTGACATATAAGACGCTCTTTCTGGTGGCGTTATCCTCAGCGCGTCGTATTTCAGAACTACATGCGCTTTCGGTACAACCTCCCTTCTTGATTGAAAACCCCCTTTCATTCAATCTGGTGGTGAAGCCTGCCTTTCTACCGAAGACAAATACGCATGAGGCCTTGGATTCGGACATCGAACTGCGGACTTTCGTCCCCAACCCCACCTCGAAGTACGAGCGTTTCTTACAGTGGATGTGTCTGGCTAAGACACTCAAGATATATCTTGACCACACCAGGGAGGTTAGTGGACAGAACAGAGCCCTGTTCGTTCATTTTGATCCAGCCAAGGCAGCCCGGCCAATCTCTAAAGTTACGTTAGGATGATTCTTGATGGCGGCTATACGAGAGGCTTATTTTATTTTCGATAGAGAGGGAGAGATTGTTAGCGCCAACCCCCATTCTGTCAGAGGTGTGGTGACGACCTGCGCTGAGTTTGCCAGAGTTCCTCCCAAAGAGATCTGTTGAGCCGCTACCTGGTCGGCCCCTTGTTTGTTTGCCCGCCACGATTGGATTTGGGTCAGAACAATGATTCCCCTAATTTTGCTATACAGATGTTATCTGTAGCAAGGCCAGCCATGGTAGCGGGCTGGGTTCTCTCCCCCCCCCCCTTTACATTGATTTTAGTCTTATTTTGAGTCTGATGTCGTGCACGTGCACGTGGCTATATGTTATACCACGGATTCATGAACCAGCCCACCGTTACCCCCTTAACTTCCACATTGGTCACGAGAGTTGAAGAAGTTATTAGCATTCCAAATACACTGCTAGAAACTGCATGGTCTAATTTGAATATCGGTGCAGCACATCCAGTCCATGCAAATATATCCAATATATTGTAACGTCACAGCCACTGTCCCAGTGTTTACTTTAGTTTTGAGTGACTATCGCTGGCGGCGGTCGGTGTATTATGCATCCCGCTCGGTCTTTAGAAGCCCACGGGTTTAGGAAGATAAGCTATCCCGCCAGTCTGCTAGGGAGCTTTTTAAGGCTGTACAGTCTTACGAGGTTAGACCGCCGTCGGGAATTATCTATTCTTGTAAATGGGGAGATGTACCTCTCCTGATATGATAGGAATTACCAGGTTTGATTGTATCGTTTAGGATAGAAACCCATTGCAGCTTCCTTGGGGCACTTCAGTACAGAAGTCCCAAAGGCAGTGGGAGAGTGACCCACGGGATTCCCGCCTGGCTGTAACTTTGGAAATATTTGACGTAGAATGTAAAGTTTAGTCTTATTAGAAAGGTAATGGTATCCCCTGCCGTTATAGACCAGGACCGCTAAGGCGCGACAAGTAGTAGCGTGCTTTAGGTACCAGTGAAAGTAGATATGGAAATCCTATGGTAAAAACAGAGTAGACGTTTTCTAGGCCCCTGGATGGGACGTCACAGTGGGGCTGTCCTGATTGGAGCGGTCGGGGCTCATGGCCCTGACGTAGCACTGTTAGCTGATTGGGTAAGATTTAGGGTGCATTGGTTTCCCTAGTAACGAGCAGACACAGGTGGATTTTAGGTATAATAGAACGTAAACAAGTAGAAACCAGACAGTTACACAGATATAGTTCGACTGAGAAGCTTTTGCCATTTTAGACACTTAGAGCACACATGTACAATCGAATGCACTGCAGCAGTTGCAACTTAGAGCAGATGCACCTGCCTGACACATATTCTACTATAGCGAATTGAGTCTAGTGTGATGTACGAACTTTAGGAAAGAGGTGAGGCGACCACCTTAGACCACCAGGTTTAGATAGCCGCTCCTGCTGGAGGAGCCAGCCACAATCATAGCCGCTGGGGTGTGACCTAACCATTGGTGTGAACCGTGTACGTGTGAAGGTGAAGAAGAGTGAGCACATTATTTGTCTTGCCTTACCTGAATAAATGAGTCAACAGAAACGGAGATGATCGTCGTTTGGGTTAGGTTCTGGCCCCGAGTGGCCGACGGGACTTGCTGAGGCCAGGACGTGGGGTCCTTGCTGACAGGAGGCCAGGGAGAGAGAGAGAGAGTAGAAAGACAGACTGTGACGTGACGGACACGATGAAATCACTGTGCCACAGCAGACCTGAACCACCGCTATAGAAGTCTCTCGAAGTAGGGGAACCTGCGAATCGGCAGGCTCTACTGAGGCAGTCCAGAGATAACGGATCCGTAAGTGATGAGAGAGGAGACGCAGTGCGGTCATCGACCCGATGAGCCAAATGCCCTAGACAACCGACAGACGAACGCCCTCGATCGTTCCCTCCTGCCATGGAAACGCGATAACTTGTGGACTTAGAGTAATATGGAGCGTAAAGGATGCCACAATATGTAAGGTTTACTAAATTTAATTTGAAGAAAATGCTGGAGCTGCACCAAACAATGTCAAAATAGGAAGATTGTTAAAATAGAAAAATTTCTATTCTTATGCCATTTTTTTTACCTCCTTGCTGCACATATATTCAAAGTAGTTATTATTTGTTTTAAATATAGTTGAAAATGGACAGGGGAGTAGATATGATTGACATATTGAAGCATTTCTATAATCAGGGTTCTACTGGGGTTAGGATATTGATTTAATTTCCTACCCTAAGGGTATATGCCTTTAAAAAATATATTTTCAATTATAAAATTATATAGGCTATTAAAATATATTTTTAAGACAAACAGAATATGCAGTTGATTTTGCTTACAGCAGTTGGGTTGATTATAGACATATATCATAATGGTATGACATGTGGTGGGATTTATTCTCACTTTCTGTGTTGCTTTCAGTTAGAGTTGATTGCTGGGGACAGTGTGGGATATGACCCCTGGTGACTAAAGTTGACAGAATTCAGAGTCGGTTCCAGAAAATTACCACTTTGAAAAACAGAAAAAAAATAATGTACAGCACAGAAAGAGTTAAATAGAAATGAATGACCTGTATCCTTACGTGTAACCAAACTGTATTGTCATTGGATCAAGAAATTCGTCTTCTCTATAGTGATAATTGACAGTATCATTAGCACAAAGAAACAAATAAACAAACAACAGCACACTTCAAGCTGTGAAGTCTTGAAATCAGTACCATATACTTGGACAACATCATTTCAGGTTTAGGTCCTTCTCATTCCAATTTTTAATCCTATGCTTGAACAGTAGTGCAATTTTATAATATTCGGTAGTCTCTATACCATTGGACAAGACACACTTCACTGTGTTTAACTAAGCCTCATATCTTCTTTTGCTTCTCCTTTTTTCGTCTTCTTAATACCTGTACTCCTGGTAGCCCTTTAATACCATAGTCTTCCAATTTATCAAATAAAATTTCATAATTTATAGTATCGAAAGCCTTTGATAGGTGTAATTAAGAAAACTGAGATAGAGTATTCATTATTATGTAAGGCAGTAAACGTATTTCTGACTAGTTCAGCTGCTACATCTAGGGTAGAAGATTTCCTTCTAAAACATTAATCCTGGACTATCTAAAACATATACTGGCTGCCATAAAAAAAAATAATAATATGGTAATAAAACATAACGTTAATGAGACTTTAATCAGCAATGAATTGCAGAAAAAATATCTGTATTCCTGAGTAAAAAGATACGTCCCAATTAACACTGATTAAAAGAGACTTTTTAAAAGAGTTCAACGTATTAACTTGGCCGGACATTCCACATTTTGAGAACCGATTTGGAATGAATTAGGATTTAGATTTGGTGATACTTGGATAGAAGTGAACGAATTTTACCCTGTATTCCGTGCACGTTTATTTCATGCATATGTTTAGGCCCGGGTGTTTAGGTATTTTGTGATTATATGCCGATTTGAAATAAATGGATAAGTGACCCTTTTCAATGTTTATCGGTAAGGAAAGGTGTTCGCCAAGCACGTGCACTTGCTTTGATTTGCCATATAAGGAATGCAGAAACGTCATCGTCCGTCTGTCACGTGGTTTTAGTCTGAAACGAGGCACATGCCTGGCCGCCATTGTTTCGTGGATTTTGCGCAAGAACTTGGTGCATTTTCTGTACAATTACTCTGTTATATTAACGGCCATTGTCATCAAAGTGGTGTTCCGTGTTATAGTAGACATTCAGACTTTTAGAAAATATTTTAGATTAAGACATTTGTTGGATTTAACAACGCAAATTCTGTGATGTCTGGAACTGTTGATCAGGTAAGTGCTCGCCTCTCGGATAATGTTCAATATGTCGGCGGCCATGTCGCATTTTACCCACTTTATAACCCTCTTTGACATTTTTTGTGAAAAAATAATTTATAAGTAATGATTTGGATGTTCTTTCTTTCATGTCCGGTGGTGTCGCTTATCAGAGGACAAAGGGACAACCCAACCAAGGTAAGACAAATTTAAAGATCCGGGTTTGGCACGCCTTTCGTTTCGATGTTCTCATGGTTCTTGCGGCACGATGTCGATGGTTCTGATGAATCATAGTTTACGTCAAGAGCTTTTCTCAACACTTCCTGAAGTCGAACGATTGTTACAGTTCGGCCTAGACTACTTTGATAAGCTTTGCGGACTGACACATTTTGATATGATTGATTTTCTAAAACTGGTAGAGCTATGCAGGATTCCAAGTATTTTGGTGTGTTGGAAAATCTGTGAAAATATGATGTCACACTGAAAGTTTCCAGAAGGGAAAAATGTAATGTTCAGTAGTCTGGTGATAACTTGTATGACAAAATAAATTTCATTCTCACTTATATGTGTAGTATAGATGCAAGAAGTTGATAATTCACACCTACTAAATACCAATTTTTTGGTACTTAAAAATGTTCTGTCTTCTTCCAGTAACAAATGGACCTGCTTCTAAAGAGAATTCTGACTTTGAGTATCTTCACGGACAACCACCACAGGTAAACCATAATTTGGTATAAACATTTTAACGAAAGGATATGAGTAAGGTTGTGTAGCTTATAGCTATTCTTATGTATTATATTAGGGTGCAACATACAAATGTGCTGCATCAGGACAGCTAGGTGGTCTCTGGGTGACAGGTACAGTTACGTTAACATCAGAACTTCCTGTCAGAAAACCCCGATCTTTCAAGACAGGTAGTCTGTCATGGTATTGAGTTCTCAAGACAGGTTTGCTGCACCTTGAAATGGTACTTTAACCTTTTATCAAGTTTGCTTGCTGTATTTACCTTTGGCACACTTCATGATTTGTCTTTGGTCTATCTTGTTTTTGTACTTTTGGGTGCATCTGAAATTAAGTTACACATGAATGTACATTAGGACTGTCATGGTTACCAAAAATTACACCAGATAACTTGCCTGTCAGTATGTAACTGGCATTTGAGAGTTGAGACAGTAATATCTCTACCAGTTACAGGCAGTGATTGCACTGTTGACAAGTAACTATCTACCCATTTACAGTCAAATCCCCACGCATACCCCCTGTATGCACCCCAGAATCAAACTTGCAGTCGGTGATATAACCATGAGTGGTTGAAAGCTTACTCTAAGC
>JAAUYG010003534.1_pt1 | contig 10593 bp, 8 predicted proteins | sample 7278091 | NCBI WGS metagenome assembly JAAUYG01 (sample SAMN14350201, study PRJNA611818) | marine sediment metagenome | isolation source: surface marine sediment (0.6m) | place: French Polynesia: Moorea | collected 2018-08
CATTTTTGGAGTAAAAATAACTCAAAAACACATTTCGGGAGTGCTATAATGGGTATTTTTTTGGCCAACCGGGATGCCCCATCGCGTTGCACAGCAACCGACTGTCTAGTTGATCACCGGGGTTGCCAGACCAGAGGGGACACAGTGCAAGTGATTATTCTGGAAATCTGATCCGGATCAAAGGTGAAATTGCTGATTACCGGTACCTGTTTCTGGACTGGAAGCATACCCAGAGGATCTGTTCCTATTAGATTACTGTCCTCTGACCCCTTGGAGACCAGGGCCCACATTCTGGCAAAAAATCTCAGTCTTAACTCTTTAAGTTCTTCAACTTTAGTTCAGCGATCACTTTTTTCAGCCATTAGATTTCCCTTGCTTAAGTTCCATTTTAGACTTAAAGGGTTTTTAAACTTCCCCCATCACCGTGATCATAGCACTTGGCACTGAGGCTGGGGCGGAGGAATGGATACCTTCAAGTGAGCCCCATGTGGATCAGAAACTGCTGGTGCCAGGACCAGAGTAAAATTGTGCAAGTGAGTCTACATATAACATCTACAGTTATACAATTTTGATGATTTTATCTTCTAATATATTCTAATAAAAAATCGAAATCTTCTAAGATGAATCTAAGTACACGTATGTAGCTGATTTATACAGGATTTTAGAGCAACAATAATGAACCCATTTATAGAGCAATGGCTTAGACAAATATTGTTTGTTATAACTACCCTAAATAAATATCCAAAATTACTCTCATTAAAATGAGAAAAACTAAAATAAGTGCATAAAATACTGACCGTACTGGTAGGCATGATTATTAAAGTTACCAGTGAAAGTGTTATGTATTATAATTTATATGCCAGTGAGTCAAGATTTAATCTAACCATTCTTTATAAATATATCCAAGAATAAGGATCCTTCATCATGTTCATGCTCATTAGGGAACCCTCAGTCTGAAAACGAAAAAATCTTCATTACCAACTTGTAAGCACTCGCCCATGTTTTATTTTATGCCTAATATCATCTGTATGTGTAACAGATATAAGTGCGTGCGAGGGCTAATGGGAGACCTGCGGGTGTGAGCTTGACCTATCATGTGGCTCGTCGGAGACCTGGCGTGCAAGGAGTAGACAGTTGACCATGAGATGGGACCAGCTTGTACGGTTTACTCACCTTGTCCAGTTACAGACTGTCACCGCTTCTGCCTACCGTATTCATGCCAATAAGGGCACAAATGCACATATATTGGTGTTTTAAAGGTTTTTCAGCAGTGGCCCAGACCTTGACTGATAGGACAGACTACAAGGAACATTCAACTGGAGACATTGCGGGTTTTCCTATATATGTAAGCCATGTAAGATGGTTTTCTAAAGGCACTGTACGCTTAATGGTACGAGTGTGGTATTGCCCTCAGCAAGGTTCCGTCCAATGTGCGTGGATGTGCATGGACATCATTACAGCAGAAAGACGCGTGTGGGAGATATAATATATAGTGGCACTGCTTGTGAGCATTGCATAATGCATGTAATGACGGTGGATTGCAAAGGCCAGAGTTTCGGAGTATGAGCAGGGCGGTCGGTCATAAACCGTCATTACACTATTGCAGACTCGAGATGCTTGTTGCACTGATCATTAACAAATCAACCAAGAATGCGATTGCATTCTCCAGGAATCATCTGTATCTGTGAAATATTATTACAAACTTTTAACCAGATGGTTTTCATCATGGATTCTTTGTGTGGGCCACAAATGTGACTTAATGTGTATATATGTATTATAGGTCTCTGAAACGGAAGATGGCACGACCATGTGGATGGCAGATAAAATTTGCCCGGTAGATAATTCATGGAGTATTGAGTAAAGAGAAAAAAAGTACGGGTATGGCATGTTGCACATGTGGTAAAAATTTAAATTGTAGCCCTAAGCAACATGCATTTGATTTAAATAAAATGCCATGAGATCATCTAGAAACTACGGAAGTGTGGTGACTGAATTAGTAATTTATGTGGACAGTCACCATAGTCATATAGAGTTGAATTTATAAACCGGCTGGCCATTAATGATATACTTTCCAACTTCATCATAAACTTCCTTATAAAGTCATACATGAATTTGTAGTGTGTACCAGGAGACTTGGGGCATGTGTATATTTGCATATCATGGGTCTTGAATTCTTGGTACAAGTAGGTTAAAGTGTTTGCTGCGGTAAACACCGCAGCTGCCTGTTTTTTGCAGGAGTCAGCAAAATTTGTTGCTAACCGGCGGTCATTTCTTTGTATTTTTCAGATTATTCCGGTAGACACTAACCATGAAGAGGTATGTATGTACAGATTGTCATCCATCAATGTCACTGCGTATGCAGACGGCTGCTTTCCCGATAAAACCGCTGTTTCCACGCAATAACATGTAGACATGAAAAACTACACGAGCCAGACAAATTCCCGGTAAAAAAAGCCTCGCAGGCGTGAAGTCAAGCTGTAAATATTGATTTATGCAATACCCCGGGTATCCTTGCGTTTGTCCGTTGTCTGTCCCCTTTGGGTTAGTTAGTGCACACAGGATTTAGGGGGTGGGATCGTTGGGGAGGGGGGGGTATCCGTAAAGCCGGTGTTTCCTGTTGCTCTATATATGGATCTGAATTCTAATGACACACTGTGACTTTTAAACCAAAGTTTGAGTTTTAGCCAAGCTTTGTTTATCATAGTACTGTACTGTACTTAGAAACACTCGGGTTCCGCGAGTTCATTTTCTTGCATGCTTTACTTGCTTCTTAAGAAACGATAGGTATCAATACACCAGCCCCTGGATACCAAGTTAATGTGTTTACCTAGGCCGGTTTCCATTTCAGTTATGTTTATCAATAAAATAAAACATGTCCCACTTTTGCACTTGCAGACCCATAGCCTGTTTGTGGAGGCGTTTCTCCACAACAATCGACTCGAACATATGGTACACGTGATGGGCTACCACCCGCAGTATCTGGAAAGCTTCCTCAAAACACAACAGTATTTGTTACGTGGGGACGGGCCACTGCCGTACGACTATCGTCACTACATAGCCATCATGGTCAGTTTACCCATAAAGTCTTGCCAGATATCATTACATGTTTGTGCACTACTGTAGAATCCCAATTACATTCCTTTTAAGTTTAATATGTAACTTACCAGTACATGTAATCACTTTGTCATGGCTCTGAATGCAGCATTCTAGTAAGGGTATATTATTTTCCAGGAAGGGTTAGTCATTTACAAGTACTAAACATCCATGTGGGCAGTTTCTAAAGAAATAGTGGGCCTCAGTTATCCAGTGCAATCATGAAGTAGCAGTAGGCACAGTGTGCCCAGAATCATGCGTCCGGAATAATCTGCATAATGTAGTTCATATTATTCAACTCAAACCAATGTGTGTAATGCCCCTTGTCTATCATGTGTTGTGTGTACATGCCCTACATTGTACACTAGTCACTATAAATATTTGAAATTAATCCAAATTATCAAAAGTATTAATTCAAATGTTTGTATGTGTTTTCTACATTTTATGAGAAAAGTGTTCGAATTTTTTATTTCCAAAGGAAGCAAAATGTCACTGGCTTTCCATAATCATCACCACGCTCCTATTGTAGAGGTCTGAATAACGGCATTGTTATGTCAAATAAATACTTATCAGCAATTTGCGATACTCTGCCCCAGAAATTCACCTTCTATGAGTCCAAAGTCTTCAAAGTTACTTGTGAATCTGCAATAGAGGCCGCAATGTTTGCAAAAATTACTGCGTCGACCCCCATTCCCCAGTTTAGGGGTGTTCTGGTAATTCTATTATAAACAGTTTGCTTTCTGCCAACATCGGATCTGACCCCTGCTAGATGACTTGTTTGCAAAAACTTGTATATGGCTTTACAAATAGAAGCCTTTATTCTAGTGTATATCATTGCTCCCTGATATCTTTTTGGGGAAAAAAAAAGTGTAAACATGGGGTATCAAGCTGAAAGGTAATCGGCCTATGGGTCTGTGTGCGTCACTGGTGCATGGTGGGAAAGCAAAGCAGCGGGATGCACCAAGGTGTGAATACCAGATCCAGAAACTGGAACACTTCTTTATCCTGGAACTCTTCCAGGAACTGAGCTAGTGCTGAAAGTTGAGGCGTCTATGCCTGAGGTGCGGATTAAAGCTTCATCCATCTTGGGAATGCTTTACAGGAGTCTGACTGACAAATGCAAACCTTGTAGACTTTTTGAAATACATGTATATGGATGTTGCAGGTGCCAGCTGGAATGGAATTAGTAACGATCCAGTTGAAGCATATTTATCAGGATGTCCCTGGGTCCTATCCTCCATGGGTTATGGAAAGGAATTTTGCATGGTATTGGCCTTCAGATAACCCTTGGTAAATGTGTTTGAACCAACCTGATATATGGGTCCAAGTCCCGTGTTTGGACGGCTATGTTTGGTGAGCCATGTCATGTGTGTATGTATCTGTGAAAATGGATGTGATGCTGGCAGTAGACATGGCTTGATGATGGTTAAAACCTCAGCCGGCAGAGCCATGAACTCTGCATACAGTGGCATCTCACTTTGCGACCACCTCAGAATTCAGTCCACCTTAGAGTAAGACCACTACTCAGCAGCACCGAAATTATATTTTCATGGTCAATAAACTCTATACAATGGTCCCTCTCTTTAAATAAAGAACCCTCTTGGAAGGACACCCCTCTAGAAAGACATAAAGATTCTTGTCGACAAGTACTATGAATGCATGTGATGCTCCCTGTCACTTTTGAAAGGACACCTCTCTAATAGGACAATTGCTTGACAGAAGGCTTGTCCCAATTACTTAGAGGGGGGACCACAGTAGTCTCAGAAATAGGACCACCTCACAATTAAGACCAGTTTAATATAATTTTGTGAGTAGTCTCAATTATGAGGTCCCACTGCATAGCTTTCTCACTGTTGCAAACTTTGTCAGGAGTGAGAGTTCAAACAAGGTCAGCTAAGCCCAGACTTCAGATAAGTCAGAACAATCCACTGAGTAGAACAGTCCAGTGTTTGCATCCTCCAGGGTGACCCTTCCTTTGGAATGCTTAGGCTGATTCGGAACTCTTGACTTGATGATGTGCAATACTTGAAGCTATTGTCTAAAATCCGTGGCTGAAAATTTCCACTGGCAGTCTTCCAAATACCGCCAGTTGTGTTGTGGTAATACCTGTAGATGTAGGTATATACAAAATGTATCTATAAAGAGATACTTTGGATAATCTATGTATACATATCTAATAGCGAGTTTGGGTAAATCTATATCTGTAGATGTATATCTAGCGGTGAGTTTTGGTTGGATGCAGGGTAAATCTAGTTTTGTACTCTTGTAATCATCTGCCCAACAGGGGTTCTACTTCTCGCAAGGGCGATAGCTGAAGGAGAGAAGATATATGTAAGGGGGCTACTTTATTGATGGTAGGATTCTTTCTCAGGAGGCTCCCAGCTTTGATTCTCTGAATTCCAGAGGCCTGGCCTTGCTGTATCTTATCTACCTGGCTGCCCATCAATCTGTGTTACCTGTCCCGCGGCCAGGAAGGATTCTGGTTTACTCTGCTCAGTCTGGTGGTATATAAATGTAGTATATGTACCAGCGCCACCATTCTGAATGTCTGTGGGCTAGGTATTGTTCCAGCAAGGGGTTAATAGTAGGCATTTCAAGGTTGAGGGTGCTCTCGGGAACCTATATAACTAACCTTCGTTAAAAAAAAATGGCATAAATAATCATGCAGCCATTAATATGTATATCAGAGGCATTCATTGGCCAAAAGCTTGGCATTTTAAAAGACCTTGACGTTTTGAAAGCAAGAAATGCACCCTTTCATAGGAGCTTGAACGCAAAAGGATTAATATGCTCCAACAAATGGCAAATGGCGTGCTTGTTCTTATTGAGTATTTTACATTCAATCTAATGGTGTAGGCATGCTTATTTTGCCTGTATGTTAGTATTTGCTGGATCAATTGAACTTGTTGAATACATGCCTAAACTACCAACGAGATTGCATGTATCATAAGCAAAAGTACAGTGGGTCCTTGCATTTAAAAGACCCCCGCCAGTAAGTAATTCCTTCCAATTTAAGTCGGGCCGTCAATGAACTCTTATAATGGCAACACATATATATGTTAATCCATTTTAAGACAACCTTGAATTTAAGACCATTCTCTTCTGGCTGAATGACTTAGAATGAGCAGCCTTAAAATGCAGAGACCACTGCAATAAGTATTTGTCGAGTTTGCCTGCAGTGTATGCTAAATGGCCACAATGGGAGGGGAGGGCTGGGGGGGGGGGGGGATATTAAAATTAAGAAAGTGTCCTGCGGCCAGGTGGTCTTGATAACCAAGTACAAAAGGTCAAGAGAGCCAGGTTTTAGACCACTGGGATGCCTGGAGTTTACCATGGGAATCATTGGGTTAATATGCATGCCATTGTTTGAGTCTTGATTTCAAAAGAGTCATCAGGGCTCCTTATTAATACCCCCCCCCCAACATAAAGTAGAGCAACTAGATGTATTCAGTCATAACTGTACATGTACTTGTGTAAGACGCACGGTAAGAGTCAGAAGACACAACTCAAGAAAAGTTTTTAAGTTTAGGATGACAATACTTTAACACAAATGCTAAAATGTCATGTGGGACCTCCTTCAAATTCAGTCTGGGACGGGTTTCATCATTCACCTCTTACTTGCGTTCTTCTTGGCCCAGTTTAGCCAGCTGTCATTTGTGTGGAAAAAAAAAAACGGGCCTAAAACAGAACAATTTTTTCCAAGCTAATTTCTGCCATGTAACATCAGACAAATCCGATTTATCGCCCATTTCCTCCAGCGCCGTTGGCTGGACTGTTTACACTGGGTTATTGATCTGAAATCAATGCACCAAAAAAGGTCACGTCCAGAATAATTGGGCCCAAGCACACAGTTTGTTGTTATTTATACTTAGGAGTGGCTGAAAGCCTTTTCATTATCCGGAGTTACAGGTACAGGCGATTTTTTTGTGTAAAATCATCTCTTGGAACTAATTTTCTGACAAATATCAGCAGTATTAAATCATTGTAACCTTGATATAAAAGGCCTCGTATGTGGTCACTTGACGAGGTTTTTTTTTTCCCTCGGAGATCAGCTCTCTTGAGATCTTTGTTACTTGCGAAAAAAAGGCCTAAATGTTCAAGACTTGACTGGAACATATACTCACTCTAGTATTTTGCAGTATTTTGGAAATCAGTATTATATTTCACGGCGAAACAAATTAATGATCTTATGTTCATAAAATAAACCACTTTAGTAACTAAAGTGATTAAGTGGCTTCTACAATTTAATGAAGTAAAACAGCCTGTCTGTGTATCCAAAGCATGTCCTGATGAACCTACATTATTTTGCATCTTTTCTATTCTCTAAGCAATACTGAGTACTCAAAAGATGAAGGTGAAATGTGAATGAGTTGAGGGGAGGGCGGTGGTGGTCAGGAGGGTCTGGGCCCATGTGCTGGAGCTCCGGCCACCTGAAGGTGGGGAGGTCAAATTTAATCTTGGTATTTACAAAAACCTTTGTTGCCGAAATTTGGAGTTGACCAGTTTCCAGGTGCCTCCGGTTATCAATGCCACAGCTCTTTGTGTGGGGACAGCTGACCCAGAGTCAGGCTGACCTAGTTGCATACATTAGCATACTGAACACTGCCCCTTTCAGCTTTCAGTTTACTGGTCAGCTTCCACAAGTGTCATGATGCATAACTGTGTGTTCGCAAAGGACTGGACACCTCTCCCAGTTTGATGCAATCTTTTTTTTTTCTTTTTTTTTTTTTTTTGATGGATATGTAGTGAAAATTATCTTGAGACCACTGACATCATGAAAAACCTGTCTCGACCAAATTTTTCAACTTGAGGGCCCAGATTTCAACATGCAAATTACATATACTTGTTGTTAGAAACTAGCAGTAGCTGTTTTTCTGTGGGAGAATTTTCTGTCAGAAAGGGTAGGATTTCAACAAATGTGTTCCACTGTATTGTGTATTGGTTTCACAGTGGCCTGCAGCAATGATCTGATTTACTAAGGGGCAGGTCAAGGCCATTATCTGACAAGGGCGGTGGGTCCCACTGAGTGCTCGCTGGGGCCCAGGCCTACCTTCCATCGGAGCCAGAGCCCAACCAGAGACCGGGGACCGACCAAGCCGGACCGACCGAGCGGGGACCCGGACTCACCCATAGTACAGGGTGTACAGGGTGTAGGGGTTGTCGGCAGGATTCGTGGCCAGCATTCACAATGTGATTGATGGAGGGGCCAAGTCCTAGCTCTCCCATCCCCTCCCCTCGCGCCCACTCCCCCCCCCCCCCTTCTCTTCTCCCTCCGCTCTCAACCATTGCAGAAAGCATAGTAAACAGCTTGATGTGTGAACGAGCCATCTCAAATGGGAAGGAAAACAATTTCTTAGCTAACAAGAGAGACAAACAGCCCCAAATTGCACTCTCCACAAAAAAGGCAAAAAAAAAAAAAAAATACTCAGCGGGCATTAGGCCACCTTTTGTTGCGTGGCAGACGTCATTATCCTCATTAACATGACAATTGAGGCCATAGATTGCCGCTTATTGCCGGCTACTACTTTTAATTCTGACAATAAATCATATCAAACTGTAGATAAAAGCCTGTGGATGCACTCACACAAATTATGGCGAAAACACAATGTTGAGCGAGACGGGGCGACACTCTCACAAAGTATCTATGGGAGGGTGGGCGGCAGGAGTAGTTCGAAAGCTTGGGGCCAAAAAATTAGCATTACTGCAGGTTCAAGCATTGGCCGATGATTATCATGGGTGTTTGCCATGAGGTTTATGATGGATCGTTGTGGAAAACTGGGTTAGGTGGGCCCAGAACCAGCACTGCTTAGTTCAAATAGGTCTCTCACTCACCTCCAGGGAGGAAGACTGTCCTGGTTGCCAGGCAGGCGGGCTAGAGGTCAGATTGTAGTGCTCTGCTCAACTTTTCTTTATGGTCAAAGCCGCTGACTTGCTTTCTGACAAATCGCTCTTTTCAGAGGACACGTATGTCGGCAAAGACCAGGGACTGGAAACAAACACTTTATAAAGCCTTCTGGTAATAAACAGACAACATAAACTTCTGTCATTTCAGTGTCTTGCCTTGTGGAAGGCTGGAGTTATATCTTTATGTTTTGTGTCTGGGGCTGTACTTCTGAATGGCGTGCCTGGTTCTATCTTCTATCCCATTTATCTCTGCCCCCTATGTAAATTTATTCTGCATTTGGATCGGGTAGATCTAATGTAACTGGTTGGTTTGTTCTGGCAAGGATCTAGATTTACCTATATGACTGCGGGCCATTTTCTTAAACTGATCTTGAACATGAATATTCAAAAGAGCAATTGGTTGTCATGACGATTAGTGAAGTCAGTTGAAATTGAATACAGTTCATTTCTAGACGTAAGAGTTGGAACTGGCTGCTAATTGTGATTACCCTGTAGTAAAGTTAACTAAGGTGAATATCATTTAATTTCATAACTTAAGATTTTGCCAGAAGCTGTCCTCCATAACGTTATATAGGATGGTGGAACTGGTACCAGTAGTAGATTTTGTGTGGCGGGCCTGTGTTTCTGGGACATGTCTAAACTATTTTACCTGTAATTCAAGTCTTTTTATCATAGGGCTCCACATGGGTAAAAAACGAAGTGCGACACGACACAGCCAGTTTAAAAGTTGTACAAATCCGACGTGGCGTTTTATAAAAACTGTAGAAAAGTGACATCAAGGTCTTATAAACAGTGACGTGAGGACATATAGCATAAATTATTTGGGCCCACAGTCATGGTGGAGCCCTTATCATGATACTAGTTTTGAAACTAAATCTTGCAGGAAACTTAATTATATTCATTTATGACGTTTAATTCAACTTTAATATAAGAAAAGGGAGTTAAAAAGACTGCTAGAAACCTTGGACCTAGAAAAGTTTCCTTACTCGTTAGGTGAATCATCTATTTAGGATTTTGTGTATACAGTGTAGGGTCATGGGTGAGTTCATCCTTTCACATGTTTATATATCTGTGCTGCTTGGCCCAGTTTAGCCAAAGATATCACGTATGTGATAAGTGGGCCTAAAGCCAAAATTTCCTCACGTTGGAGGGCCACTGCAATGCCATCATCGGCAAGTCGCTTTCTGAGATGCCATGTTGCAGTGGCACGCTGCTGTTATCGGCCGGGTAAATGTGCGTGCTACCTTCACATAACCTGACCGCTTTTACTGCCATCCTAGCAAGCCAGCAACCGCTGGTTGGTGTAGGCGTAGGGTCACCATGAATAATTGTTCTGCCGGCAAGAGTCTGGCATTTCTGTACAAGGCAGCACCAGTGTTTCCATTTACCATGGGTAGATGAAAAGGGTGGGGTACCCATAGGTAAGACATAGGGTACATGGTGACTCTACTGCGGCTCCTTGTCTTATATAAAGCCCCTTATATATACAGCTCGACTAACGGTTGCTTTCCGCTGTGGATATTTTCCTTCAGCTATTCTTGGCAGCTGATGTCACCAACAAGGGCCGAAGAAGGGGGGGGGGGGGGGCATGCTGAA
>JAAUYG010032495.1_pt1 | contig 10593 bp, 12 predicted proteins | sample 7278091 | NCBI WGS metagenome assembly JAAUYG01 (sample SAMN14350201, study PRJNA611818) | marine sediment metagenome | isolation source: surface marine sediment (0.6m) | place: French Polynesia: Moorea | collected 2018-08
AAAAAGAAGTGAACTCCTCAGGCTATGCGGCAGGAATGAAGTGGTGAAACGAAACCTATTGATATTTCTGGCCGTTTGTTAGTCTCATACCGACTGCCCTTCTTCGGGAATCGAGTTCTCACTTCCCATGGCCTTCAGCTGACCTGCACAGCTATCTGTGGAACTCCCAGAAGAGACCACTTTATGCAAAGCGAGAATTACTAATAACAACCCAGAATCCACTGAATGTCTACAAACGAGGGAGGTATTTCAGGTTAAGACCATAAATATGAAGCGATAACATACTGACACAAAGACTGCGATGTTTTACATTGAAAGGCATTTTACCATGACGTTCCTAGGGAAGTTGGTAAAACATAACCTTGACTTCTGGAATGGATAAAGCAACAATTTGCTGTTTCGTTGTGCCAATATCCATTGTGTGCAGAAAGCCTGATTGCACATGGAATATTTAAATATGAGCAGTTCGAAAAATCAACATAGAAATTGTTTTGCAATTCGGGTGGTATTGAGTGTGGTCGGTTGGCCATGAGACATTTCACGGTGTGATACCTTACGCACACACATCCGTGCGTTTTGTTCAATGGCGGCTCAAGTGGCAAAAGAAAATAACGCTGTTGGCATTGGGCTCTGCATCAAAGCAGTGAAAAGCAGAAAGCCTCTGTTGAAATCAGAATGAGAGTCTGAATCTCCTATGCCAAGCACAATAGATCCACGAAACTGTAGTTCCTCTTGAATGGCTGTTTTCGGTCACACAACCTCAAAGCTTGTGTTGTGTAGGTCTTTGAAGTGAAACGTAAAAAGAGGGTTGTGCGTAAAGTCAAATTTTGTCATGCAACAAATGCGTAAAGCAATTCAGGAAAAAAAGAAAGAAATGCAACGTTTTCCCTGAGCAATCAGATTCTGTGATTTCGGGTCGTGGGAAGTCGGAGAAGGGAGAGGCTATCAAATGATGTGATGTTCATGTGGTTGTTGCCTCAGCAGCCTGGCTTTGTCGGGAGGAATGGACAAAGCTTGGTCACGTCATGGCGGGCCCAGTCCGTTTTGTTGTTGCCTCTGTGAAACGGTTCCAAGAGCGCGCTGCTCGGCACGCACAGTTTTTGCCCGTGCCTGACCCACCACACCTGGACGATGGAGTGTGACCAGGTGTGTGCGTGTAGAACGGCATCACCCCGAGGCGGCCACAATCCCCATCCCACCGTGTTCCTCCCGCGGGGGGAGGCGCTGAATGCCGCTCCTGGTTCCCGACACTCAGCAGAACCTGCGCGACAGCCGCACTGATCGCTATCACTGCACCTTCTCACTCGCTCACCATCCTCCGTACATCTGCCGACTTCTCTCCCAATCTGCGCTTGTTTCACCTCTCATACTCAACCATTGAAAATCAAAGATCCCAATCGATATGTGAAGGTAGTACTGCCACAAAGGACTCGCAGTATCAAGTGATCAATCACCAAATGTGGCATGCAAGTTTTTCCACCTCCTCTGTATAAAAGCTGCATGTTGCTTCCCCTGGAATTTTTCCAAGCGTTTCTAAATGGATCTAGTTCTCCTGGTACAAACAAAATCTTCTTCCTCAGCATGACAGAAATGCTCTGAGAACTCAGTACATGTGCCCCAAGAATTGCTTGCATGATATCGTCAATGTAAATGCGTCGCAGTTATCCTTTGAGTTGTGACATTTCTTGGTGCGTGGAGAGAAAGTTGAAAAGCGTCATAAAATTCAAAGACTGTTTCCGTCTGTTGCAGGTGAATTCCTTCGACAATGACGGCATGGGGTACATGGCAGACATGCACGACGACGGTTTGCATCCGCCCAATTCCGTCTCTTCTGACGGCGGCATCCCCGGAACACCCTCCGAGTTATCTAGTCCAATGAGCAGCCAATAATGAATCAGCAGACCCCGGTCGTGACATCATCTGATATCATGACGTCATGCGTGACATCAGGAGCCAAATACCTCGAGCCATGGTTGTCCTTTCCGCGGACCTGTGTGGGAATCCATGTGGACGTCTCGAAACGACAGAAAAACACTGGTTCGTCTTTTTCCTGCGGAGTTGTCGCTTTGCAAGTGTTCTATACTTGCTGCAAGAAAACACGTGAGAACATTACTTGCTAATTCGAGTATTTCCTCAGTTATTTATTTGCAATATGGTCTCAACAGATAAGTAGGAACAGGGTTTATGTTGATCAGAACCAAAGGAAATGACGATGTTCTGCTCTGTTTTTGACAAGAAATGACTTTAGGTCAGTGAATGGCTGACTCGTTTGGTTCTCTACCTTTTCCGGATGTTTGTGGAAATAAATCAGCCTAATTTATTGTTACGACATTTGAATTTTTCACATTGATAATTCGTAGTCTTGCGTAGATTACGTACTAATTTTCTAGCGGTTTAAACTTGATGTTTTTTGAGATATAGATCATAATTATAAGTGTGATTGAACAGTGACAGTGTCTGTACAAGTGGTCATATTTTTTTTTTTTTTGCTTTGTACTGTTCCATGACATGACACAAAAAAATCATCCTGAAACAGTGTACATAAATGCCATATTTTTCTTGCAATCAAATTGTAAATGTGCCCAAGAAACATGGAAAACTTGTAAAATAATGCTGGCGTTCAACAGGGGTCACACTTGCTTCATGGTTTTGCGCACGGAGATCAAGATTTTTGCTGGGTTGGGCGCAGGACAGCCAAAAAGCCAAAAGTCTTCAGGCCGTTGTGGGAAGATTTTTTTTTTTCGTGTCCTTTTTTCAACACTTTGTTTTCTTCGCTTGTCTTTTTTTTTCTTTTTTGTCTTTTTTTCAACGATTACAACGAGTTGATTGTGAAAGACACATTCACTGTCTGGCAAGAGAAATGTTCAACTGCAAGTCATTGTCCAACTCGAGTGGTTTCGTTCTGATGAAAATTGTAGATCTGTGTTCCTCAAGGCAAATCTTCAAAAGTAAACGCCAGAAGTAATACAAGAAAGATCTCTTCCTTCTGCCGTGTGGCTGGAGGCTGCAGCTTCAAATGTTTCGAGAAGTGTTTCGCGCAGTTCGGGTCATTCTTTTTTGTTGTGACCTTGACCTTGGAGGTCGCCTGACTTATTTTTTATCTTTCTTTCAACGATGTGTTCAGAGAGAGAAAAAAAATTGTCATTCATTTGTAAAGCTACCATGATCGATCATCGCTGTAATCTTTATGAAAGAACACGTAAGCGCTTTGCATTAGTCCTAACTAAATGTCCTAGCACATGCATGCTCTTACATATTGTATTTCATCACGGAACTATTGAACATTTGTGTCGTCATTGTTTTTTTCGTCAAGATATCTCCTGTCTTTTCTTACGACTGGACTGACTTCATGTAATAAATTCGTTGAAATTTAAGACTAAATCTCTGTGGTCGTTTTGCTTTTTGTCAGAGCATTTGCTGCACCGCTGCCCAAAAGCCTTTGCCTTTCCATCTTACATTACGATGTGTGGAAGATACCAGATTCATATCTGCCGTAATTATTGTATCAGGGCATAAAAGCCGATGAAATCTCACCTTGTTGGTAATTTATTAAATTTCACTTTGAAATTTATAATGAAACTCTATCCTTTGTTGTGTCCCACCTTCAAGAGGTCTATAAGAAGAGATCTTTAGACAGTCCGACTTGATCTGCTTAGATTCGCTCTGCCTTGTGATCTTCCATTGAAAATTGGAACAGAAAGGCAGCACTGACCCTTCATAAAGGATTGCTCTTGCTGTGAGGAGTTTGGGTTGGCTTTTCCAAAGAGAGGGGTGACAGTGCCCCAGGGAATAGTTTTCTGGCTGGGCACCCGTCAAAGATGACTGTTTTGGGTGCACTGTCGAGTTGTGTGGTTGGTGCTGAATCTATGTTTTCTACTTGGCTGCCTGCTTGTCTCAATAAATACACGGCGAAGTCAATCATTCCCATTAAATAAGCACGGCAGTGCAGAAATCCTTCCTCAGAAAGAACACGGGTCTTTCTTCAACGACCTGAGACCAAGTATACAATCTTGTTTTTCAAGTTGGTCTGCAGTTGTGACACTTGATGTCAAGGAAACATGAATATTACATACGGAAAGCGTTGTTCGCAACGACTAGGAATCATGCTATCGTGGATAGATGAGTCTATTGCAAATTTTATGAAAATGTGAAATGAAAAGACACCATTGTTACGAGGCCAGGCTTATCACATGCAATATTTAGTCAGGAAAGATTCTTTGTGGTGAAGGAAAAAGATATTTGGCGGAGCCTCCTTTGAATAATAAATCTCTGATTAAATGAGGATGGTTGACTCCTTGCAACTTAAAATTCCTGAATGCTTTTGCCGAGTCAATGAAGAAGAGTGTCTGCACCTTGCAAGCTTTTTGTCTCCGCTCAGCATCTCTGTAGTGTCGTTTGCTACCATTTCGTCGCCCAGCGTTTGCAGAAAGTGAAAAGGACGAGTCTCTGTTGGCCCATAACGGTCTGTGTAAATGTCCTTTTCTGTTCACCCCCAGCGACACTGCGTCTGTACAAGGCTGAAATACTTCTCACCTGCCCGCACACTAGTCTATAATTAAATTAACCTGCCACACCTCTGCTATACATCGTCTCTTACGGGTTGTTCGATAAATGTTTGTGATTGTGTCTCATGGTACTTATGCCACCTGGGGATCCTTTATTGTCACTCCATAATTGGGCCAATAATAGACAGTTAAAAGAAGTGTGAAATCAGTGAAATCCCTTGCAGACGCAGGGGTCCAGTCTTAAGTACCAGTGATTACTAATGTCCTGTCATCTTGCCTTTTTCTACATCTGTCAGTTACCACAATTGTACAAATGTTACCACCTTTCTCTGAAAGAGACTGATACATGGACATTTTTCTACACCACAGCAACGACTGAATTATCGTTCTGCAATTCTGGGCCCTGCAAACCCATGTTCTCTGAGTGTCTTGACCAACAACATCGCGCAAACATTGTTGTCCGTAAATTTTACAAAGCATTCCAAAAAATGTGGGCTAAAAACCAGTTTCAACTTTCCCTGGGCTCCTGCGGTGCGGTGCGGTTCCAAGTGAAACACTCGGAAATACTTCGAATTGATGAAACTTTCAACAAGTTAACACACAGAAATTTCTGTGTTTGCTGGCCGGATAAGGCTGCAGCAGAACCGTGAATTGTTACCACAACAACTCAAAGGCTTTGAATGAATCACTGCATGATTTTTACCTTCGGTGATTCTTTACACTTAAGTTAGAATGCAGCAAGGCTAACTCCTTTGGCAAGGCTTAACATCATTGCTGTAAATGTCGTACTTTGCTGGAGTCCAAATATTTTCACTGCGAAAGAATGCAACAGTGAACCTGCGCACAAATCTTCCACCCAAGCTTGGATTCGGGACTTCGTTCTTCTTGTGGGCAAGTGTTTTCAAATGGAATTAAGCTCAGAAAGCGAGGTTTTGTTAACCTAACGTGAAGTATCTTTTCGTTCCCGTTCAGGATTTTTCTCAGACAGGTAAGGGACTCTTTGTCTAACAATGTAAGAAGAAAAGAAAGTCGGGCAGGCAGACGACCTCCCATCACGTCCGTTGCCTATCCCTCGGAGTTGGAAATTCTCTGCTTCATTGGACCACGAGACCCTGGCAAATGACAGATGTCTCTACAACAGACAAAGGTTGACCTCGTGATCAGAGATGAACAAGAAAAATTGTCCTCATTCTGGATCAGTGCTCCATTTATGGTTTCATGAGAGGAGGATCCGCTTACGGAAACTGTATGAATCCAGTTCGCCTTGGTCTGACGCGGTTGTGCTACAGATTCACAATAACCCAAGTTTTTTTCACAATGCGGCTGGTGAAATAAGTTGTCTGAAAAGACTGATCTTTGAGCCAGCCAAATTTTGTCATGCCTGCAGTACGTTGCACCCATTATTGTTTCTGAGGAGAGACAGGAACTTCCATCATCTTTTTATTGCAAAAGCAATGTCAGATGAGTTGGCATAAAACGGGACGGGGGTTTCTCGCAAATTTATTTTTTGATGCAAGGCAAAGGCAAGCGAATTCAGACAGATTCTGAACAGCAGCAAGATCTCCAGAGATAAGAGATGTCTTGAACATGGATCCCCGTGAGGAAGCAAATTTCCTCTCTGTCAGCTTCACTGATTGTTTCATTGCCTTCTGTTTTATCACGGGATCTACGAACAAAGCCCCTTGTTTGCAGAGCACAAATTCACGTGTAAAAGATGGGTATTCATATCAGTTTGACGATGAATTATTGTTTTGCCTGGACGGAGTGCTGATATTTCATCAAGCGCCCAGATTAGAATGTTTCATCATGCGAACGGGAGGCCAAACATCACGCGCTGTGGACGTAAAATCAATGCCATGTTGCTTTCCATTGCAGGTCTCTTCAGGGGGAAAGCTTGTTCTTCTCTATTGAACCCTTTGTTTTGCTTTTCTATGCAACCTGCGTTAATTTACTTTCTAATAGAGTGTGCGTTGGAAGAAAGCAACTTCCTGCGATGCTTGTGTGCAAATGCAGGATTCAAACATTCACCTGAGTGCATTGACAGGCTCGGCTCATGGGCAATGAATAGCCGAAGCAGTTTGCTTTTTGGTTAGCTCTTCCTCTTTCAAACAATCGGTCCTGTCGCTGGCTTGTGTACGCTTCACTCCACAGGAGAGGCAGCAAACATCAGCTCCAGTCAAGCGCACGGTTCTTACAATTGATTCTCATTGCGTTTCTCACGCAGTCATTCCTTCAACTTTCTCTCTGAATTCAAATGGAGTTCAGACTATGTGAGGACGGTCTTTCTGCAAATGAAAATTTTAGTGCACACAGTTTCGTGTGTTTCCCTACAATTTGTCATTCACTGCCTTTGTGTCATGTAACTTGAAAAATATTAGGCATTGAATTTCAAGTAGAAAGCAATTTTTTATCAGCATCGCAGATATGCAGCCAGCAAGAGTTTGCAGAATTGTTCTTTATTGTCAGCAACTCAAACGCTTCGGTGGAAACAGGAAATTTCTCGTACGCTACACTGCCTCGAAGCTGCGTGCTGCTTTATGGCAAATATCGAATAGAGATCAATGCTCTTATGAACCCTGAAGGCAAAGAGTCTCCAGTATTTGTATTTGACAACCATGAATACATATTTTCATTCTTCTGACTGAGACGGGAAATTGGATGAAAATATGAAAGTCCTGGGAAGCTTTTGCGGCACTAAGTCCATTTCAGGGCCTTAAAGCCAAAGGGTAGATTCAAGCAAAATAAACCAACACAGGCCCTTTGAAGTTTTGTCATTGAACCAAACTTTGGCAATCTCCTATGTCCTTTCATTCTTTTTTCAAACTTTGTTGTTCTTCAACCTTTCTTTCATTTTCCATGTTAATTATTTAAAATCCAAGTTGTTTGTTCACATGAAGATTTCAGCAAATGTGAACAAAGTCTGCAGTCAATGCAAGTGGCCCTTGAAGTATGCCTGAAAATCTGTCAATGTATCCTTTTCATTTTCAGCCAGTTTTTCTCACTGTTTACTCATCCGTTCCGAGTTATTAAATTTTACGTTATGTCTATTTGAACTGCGAACTCAATTCAGTGCACTAATATTTTGGCGGAAATAAGTGGTTGAACAATTATCTGGGAATAGCAGGGCAATTGGAGCTGTGTTGTGACACCACAGAGAGGTAGAGATTTCATAAGGAAAGGATAATTTCCCTGCAACTTGGTAAACATAATTGCTTCTGTTTGATTTCATCTGATGTTTGACTGACAAACTTCACCCAACCTCGCCTAATATCATTTTGCTTTGTGGGTCCAATTAAAATGCAAAAGACCGCAGCGTCTCAGTCTTGACTAATCTTAATTTTGCACGGAGGCAAGCACATCCAGACAAACTTTACATCTTGAGTCACAAAGAGATGAGCACAAGGCAAGAAATCGTATTTGCCTCCATGTTTGCGCTCTTTCTCGTCGCAGAAGCAAACTCATTCTGCATTTTTCTTGCAGTTTTGTCACACGTAAGATACACCAAGGTCTTTTCGCACAGACAGAAAAGCCCCGCAGTTGCTGGGTGGATTCCTGGTTGACCTCCTTTTCCTCTCTTCACCAAAATAGGCCTAGATCTCTGGTTCCTTGAAACCCCGTGCTCCCGGACCTTTTCGTCTTCAGAGATCTTCACTGCAGAAAATCAGGCGATGTCTTCGGTGTTTCCCCACACAATCTGCACCCCGCCAGATCCCATTATTTCGGTATCTGACTCCCCAAATGTGCGCACAAAAGGAGTAGGCCTACGATTTTTTTTTCAATTTCGATGAGATGGGGATTCCAGGTGAACAAGTGTTGCAGATAGGAACAAAAGAGAGAAGAAAAACACAGACTTCATTCCTGAAACCCGTTTATTTTTCTGTGGCAAGCTAAGTTTTGAAAGATTCCATCACCAAAAATTTATCACTTTGCATAATTGTTACGTTTTCCAGAACGAGAGGTCATTTTGGGCTGCAGACCAAAAAAAGACAATCGTGTCAGCAAAGGACAGCAATTTTGAGCAAAACTAACTTGGATTGCAGGATCAGATGCTGCAAACCACAATTCCCACCCACAACTCCTCCTATCATTTGGTTTTCACATCAAAGCTCGAAGTACAAATATCGTTAGTCGGGGCTTTGCCTGTCGTACAGTGCCACAGAATAACTCCTTTGTCAAATAGTGTGTGTCTTCTTTCAGGAAAATACTGTGCTCATTTCTCATTTCCAAAAGCAGAACATAACTTCATTATTTGCTGTATACATTAGGACGAACAAAAAGCAACAGGAATTTTTTACTGAACGTATTGTCCCTTGTGTGTTTGTTATTTGACTTTTTATATTTTTATGGTTGGAAGTCAAATGTACTTTCATTGCCCTATGGGCGCCAAGGTCTCGACTACTTTTGTTCTTCAACATACCTCAAACACCTCAAATAAACTACAGATCGTGGTGGGTCGAATAAAATTCAATTCTGAGATTTTAATTGGCAGGAAATCCCCAAGAAATTTCCCCAAAAATATGTCATATATGTGTGTGTGTGGGCAGAGATTGTCTTTCTTGGATTCGTGTTTCGACAAAAAGTGTCAATTGTGGCACACTGTGCACATCATCATTTTGCGTCCAAGAAAACAAAAGAATACAGGGCCCTGCTTTGTCTAAACAACAAACAAAAGTAAACAAATGTTCAAATTCGCCGAATTTTGAATAAACATGAGGACAGATCAAAAAGAAATTGAAAAGACCGGATGAACCCCAATTTCGAATTAACCATATTCGGATAAAGCGGGACCCACCTGTATTTCGTTGAGTACATCAACATCGAATTCCTGTGAAGGTATACGGAGACTGACCAACAAGAAGGCTGAAAAGAAAGAGGAGTCACAAAATTGCGAACCGAATAGTTTTTACGAATTTCTAAGATAAAGTCTAAGATAACCACGAAAAGCTGATTAAGAGAGAGAGAAGATTTGAACTGAACTGAGAAACTCCCTGATGTTTAACAAAAAGGGACATTCACAACCACAAAGCTTCTCTTTATCTCAGAGACTTCTTATTGTCTTCTTGCCGTCTTTCCAGACAGTTCAAAGTGTCGACCTGACTGATTTTCTGTTCAGTGGTCGTTGTCTTGAACAATTTTGTACAATTTAGAAAGGTTACACACATCTTTTGCGCAAAGGAAGCATTGTGCACACAAAGGTCAAAAACTTTTGTTTTGGGTAATCGCATGAAATTGTTATCTTTTGATCGTGAGAAAGTTCCGTACTTTTTCAATGGTCTCACACCCCTTCCTTTTATCTTTGGATCAGTTGATGTTTTCACCCCAAAATGGAAATTACCAGCAATAAAACACATTTATCATAATTTTCAGGAATCCGATCAAGGGCGCCGATTAAATCATTTTGTGTTACTTTCCTATGAAGGTGCCATGTTTGGATTCACATGGTGATTCTCTTGGCTCCTCCAAATAAAGACCAACACTGAAATCATCCACTGGTAAAATATGTATTAAAGTTTTGATCCCATGGACTGATAAGCAGTCACCCTCAAGTCTAGACGATCATGGTGGCAACAATAAAGTTCTCCAAAGAGTTCAGATTTTCAAACGACGACCATTGTACCACTTTACCAAAAAAAAGGACTTTCATCTTGTTTACTTGTGTGCGTCTTGCAATGTTGTTTTTCAGGTAGATCTCAGACCTTGAGTTATTGTCATCCGCCTTCGAGAAACTTGACAACCGTAATCTGGACAACCTTAAATCTGAATCTGGGAAAAAACCCTGAATTTCTGTTTGTTTCAGTTTGTCAAATTGGATAAAGTCGTTTTGATGCTTCTGGCAGCAGAAGCGATTCTTGTCTCTGACCGCAGTTTTCAAGGTGGGTCTATATGCGGACTTACCGTTGTCTTCATTCATGATTTTCACGAGTTACAGCACTGCAGTAATAAATGTGACACACATGAAACATGATACCCTTAACAGGTGACCATTAGGCCCGAAAATGGTCCGTGTAACGTGTGGAAAATTGAATAAAAAGCTTCTGATAGACCTGAAGTGGTTGGGAATACTGATGTCGTTGAGATAGAGAGGCAT
>JAAUYG010000375.1_pt1 | contig 10592 bp, 8 predicted proteins | sample 7278091 | NCBI WGS metagenome assembly JAAUYG01 (sample SAMN14350201, study PRJNA611818) | marine sediment metagenome | isolation source: surface marine sediment (0.6m) | place: French Polynesia: Moorea | collected 2018-08
ATACAATGTACTATGAATGTATAATTTCTTCAGATTCTCATTGTGCTATAAATGTGCAAATTTTTTCACATGTAAACTGTGCATAATAATCATGATCTATTTTCAAATTGGCGGTTGCACATAAACATGGTGGCTTTCCATTTAATAACCATATGTATTGTTTATCAGTCTATGAATTCTGATTTTCAGAATAAATGCACTACAGTGGGAGCGTATACTATTTCTGCATTTAGTTCCAAAATTCAGCAGGATTAAATCCTTGCAGAAAAGTTTCCATACATTTTGCAGTTACATTTTCATTTCAACGTATTCCGGGGTACACATCATAACAGGTTTTTTTTTTTTAGAGAGCCCAGTTTTGAAAGTTACACAACTGGAATACTCTGCACTTTCAAATCTCTTCCTGTACAAGATTGTACTAGCAGTCATGTTATGGTCATCGTGCTAACTGCATCAAGTATTAACTTTAGTATATGGCTTTCTCAAGACTTTCGTCAGTAGAAGCAGGAAAGCCATACAAGTACATCGTGGATCCATTGTACTGGTCTAGTGTTACGGACTATGGAACGTACATTCTTGAGAAATGGGCAGGAAAGTCGCACTGATTTGTTAAGGGTTTATTGTTATACAGGAAGATGAAACAGTGGCTGGATAACATAACCACACTGTGGCACATTCCAGGTACGTGTACAAAGTTTGCAGGATATAACCAGTTCCACGAATCGTTCCATGATAGGTAGCAGGTTTGGGTTGTATTATCTCCGTGGCACAATGACCTGCTAGAACGTACAAATGCAGATTTAAAATGCATTAGGCAGATACAGAAACTGTAAATTCATTAATGTTTGCGAGGGATTTATTTGGTGAATTTCGCGATCGTTTTAAAATCGCAAACATAAATCATGTGTACTGACATAATTAACAAGACCTGACCTAACTGCAAAAATATTAGTCCCCACAAACATGGTCTTGTCTCAAAAACACAAACATCAATCCCCGCGAATATTAATGAATTTACAGTACCTTGGTCGATATCAAACTCATTGACTGCAGAATTAATTCGTGCATGAAGTAATGCTTGATGTACCTTTTGAATACAACATATGGTCATTCCAAACACACTCCTTTGGCGGTCTATAAAACATGTTTTTCCAGCAATATGTGGAAATATGGGTAACAAAATGCATAACAAAACAATATAAAACGTATCTTGGCATAATTACTTAATAGTGAGTCCTAGCGTAGTTACTTATACATGTTATAAGATATTAATCAGTTAAACCAATGTACCACATGCATACAATACAACCATAAGAGTAAAACTGACTCTTCTTTGCATGCCTTTTACTGGCCAAATCGGATTGCAAAAGAAAGAGATCACATTCATATCAGCTCACATGCTCCTTTCTTGGCATTCATATCTACACAAATCATATATATATGTGTGTGCGTTTCTACACATTACTTTCATACGGTACTTGGCACTACTTGCAATCAATATGCACATGATAATACTTGCAATATATTCAATATTATTCATTTCAATATATACAATTTTGATGGCTCTCCTACTCATGTGTGATGTAACACTACATGTAGTACAATTGCTTAGCTACATAATTTGTATACAGTACTCTGTTCAGGGTGGAAGGGGTTTTGGTGCAGAATCATGCTGCTCCGTAACATTTCTCTCTGGTCATGACACCAGTGAGTGGCGAAGCCCGTTTTCCCACCCAGAAACAGGCCAGTGAATGTCGGAGAACTTGAGCATTGTCTTTTATGAAATCACCCTTCTGTCATTCTTTCTGCCACATTCTAGCATTGTGGCTCGGTATTGGAACACAGAACGTCTATAAGTTTGAAGAGACAGTGTGCCTAGGGTAAAGTTATGTAAGTTAAAAAAGAGTCCAGATTCAACACCGCAGGTTGACTCAACTCTCCTCGACTTCCTGCTTGCTCTCCTCTGGCACTTCCTCGATGGGTTTAGCTTCATTCTGGCTGTAACTATGGCTACCTTGGCTGCGAAGCGTCTCGCTGCCATGGTCGCTGCCCAGGCTGCGACTGCCAATACTGCGCAATGTCCCTGTATCGCTATGACAACGCAGTGTGTCTGTGCCGGAGGAGGAATGGTGATTGCAATCTCGCACAGTAGCACCTGAGGGAGAAATCCAGAGATGCAGTAAACCTACTGTTATCACACTGGGGGTTGTTTCCAGACAAAAACAATGTTCTTAAACACCGAAAAAAAAGGTTGCTATGGAAATTCCCACTCATAACCTTGAAAATCCAAAACTGGTTTTAAACATGGGAAAAAGTTCTGAAAACAATCGTCATGGAAACTAGCTTAATCCCACATAATCCCCGACACCTTGGTAACCAGTTTTTCTATGATTGAGTTGGCACAGACTTCTTGAACAGGGAAAGTACTCATGTGTATATCTAGTCCTGTGACATGAAATAGCCTCCGACTCATCTGGCATATAACTAATATCTGAGAAATTACATGTTACACTGGTTAACAGAGGTACCGTAATCTTTTTTTTTCACATGAAACAATCTGTCCAGATTCGACCTCTAATTTAACTTCAATATCTGAGAAAACTCCAACCTATTCAGCTTGTTACATCAACTAACCTTCCGTTGCCAGACTCCCATTGGTGGAGGACGACTCCAGACTCCCAGCTGTGGCCCTCTGGGAGGTTGCTATGGAGGGATTGGAGGCTGCGGAGTCATACGTATCCACGGTAACAGACGTGGAGGTCCCGTCGCTGATATTAACCGTATCCAGTGAGCCCATCATGAGTGAGACATTGTCTCTGGTGGTGATACTTGCAGTAGTTATTATAGAGTTACGGTGATGGTCGGCGGATGGGTGCTCGCGTATCTGCGGCCCTCCAGCACGTAGCGTCGGTGGCAGGCTGGGTAGTGGGCGATAGTCTGCTGACCTATGACTGGACCTGGCAGACCCATGGGAGCTGTCGCTGTTAAAACGTGATAGCCGTGGTGCTGTACGACCACGCACGGCTTCGTCGTATGTCGGCAGCATAACCTGTACGCCATCTGCGAATGCTATGAGAGCTACCCTATCCTGGTCGTCCAGGGTGGCAGGGTGTGGGCCTGTGTACGGGGGAGGGGATGGTTGCCGGGAATGACAGAGGCGGTTGCTGTTCCTGGGCTTCTTCCTACGTTGCAGAGCCACAATCACTATGACCAGGACCAGCAAACCAAGCACGCCGCACGATGTGGCTATGACAATGGTCAGTGTGCTTGTGTTGATGGATATAAAGCTCAAGTCATTGGCTTCCTCGACCGCTGTAAGAACAGATAGAGAGAATGTTCAACAGTGGTACATATAAATAGCAGGGCCATACAACTACCTGGTATATTAAAAGAAGAAGAATCGGAGTGGCAATTTAACTAAGGCTGGCTTCAGGTTCACTAACAACATTTCAGGACAACAACTTTTCTTTTACAGTAATTGCCATAATTTCTGTACACACTCTTTATATCAAGACCAACAAACCACTACCACTACACATGTATATTGCTCTGCAAAAGCAGCAAAAGTAACTTGGGTTAATTAAATACAAACAATTCTGTGCACCTTCACTTGGTGCAGTACTCGCATACATTACTTATTCAAGCAACTAACCACATTATGTGTGTTTAATTATGCAGTACAGATAATCTATCTGTCTGCATTTAATAATCCTACTTCAATATCAATCCTCTAACTTACCTGGACAATCCCCCGACTTACCCGGAGTACTAGTACACCTTGGAGGGCGACCGGACCATCTGGTGCCACTGAGGCAGGTATGCACCAGGCACTTCCTGTCTACGGGCTCGTAGCCTTGCTTACACATGTAGTGGACCTTCGTTCCAATAGGGAAGTTGTCGCAGTCATCGCCAGGCCCACAGAGGTAAAAGCCGTTCTCCAAGGGTGCAGGATCCTGGCAATAGATGTCTGAAACATGCAACAGCAGTCCATGTGTATTGCCAGGTCAAGCGGTAGGAATCACCCTAAATAAATATATGATAGATACAGTAGTCCCTCTCTTAGTGGCCACTCTCTACAGAGGCCACCCTCTTTAATAAGGCCATAAATATTTTCGGCTACTACTATCAATGTATTTACTTCTCCCTCTCACCAAAGGCCACCTCTCTAATGTGGCCACAGTTTCTTGTCAAATAGGGTGGCCTTATTAGAGAGGCACTACTGTATTATCATTTACCATAAATAGCCAGAGGATAACTTACGGGAGGACATGCATTTCGGAGGCACGTCAGACCAGTAGCCCGTATCCAGACACTGCAGTTCCATGGCGCCGTTGGAGTTATAACCTGGTGAGCACTCATATTCGACCCTGGTTCCAATTTGGTAATCGGGAAGCATGCCGCGGATATACCAGTTTCCGTTCTGTATATCCTGTGGCTCACTGCAGTGTGTGCGCTTCACTGAAAGGAGGATGGGCAGAGAATGGGACTTAGATCTAGCGAAAACGGCATTTTGCTTTACAGAAGAGTTTTTTTGCTACAGCAAACCTTAGCACAGTAGTGTACATGCATTATCTGCTGTCGTGACTGTTACCTTAGATCACATTTTGATTCCAGTGGTGACGTGCCAGTATGTTCTAATATTTTAAATTAACTGCGTCACTGTGAGAGAAAGTATACAATGTTTTGCCTGACCTTTCGCAATATAGCTGTTAATGACAAAGCAACAGTTAGACAAACCATGGTGTCAGATGGGTTAGCCTAACGCATAGTAACACCAGTTACAAAGCCACACCAGCAGACTGAGACATACCGCATTTCGATAGGTATCCAGCCCATGACCCACTGACACAGGTCAAGGCGGAGATATTCCGGTCCTCAAATCTGTAGCCATTGTGACAGAAATAATGCAAAATTGTCCCATCTCGGTATTCGTTATTCTTGTCATCACTGCTACCATAGACCGACTGATGACCCCCAGACGTGATCTCCGGCGGGTTGCTGCAGGTTTTGGGGACACACTCGGGGAGCTTTCCCTGCCAGTGACCACGGCGACAGACGTGTTCGGCGTCCCCCGTCATCCTGTAGCCATTGTTGCAGGTGTATATGGCTTTGGTACCCTCCGGCACCTGCATCATTCCCTGGAGCTGGCGATTGTTTCCTTGCTGGAGATCCATAAAGAGAAAGGCGTTGTCTATGTTGTACGGAGGGGAACAGGCCGAGGTGGCGCCGGTCGGTACACAAGTTGGCTCGGGACCCGTCCAGTCCCCGCGTTGACAGTATCTCGTCTCAGACGTGCCCGTCTTCAGGGAATATCCGTTGTCGCAGAAATACACCAGCCTGGTGTTCTCTCTGTACGTGAGGCGGCTGATGTCGTTGAAGTAGGAGAAAGGATTTCGGATTCGATAATGCCCGTTAGCAACACTTGGTGGTCTCGGGCACATTTGAACTGGAGAAAGAGACAAGACAGATAACATGATCATTAGTGAAATTTAATTACCGTAACGAAATGTTATATTCTTCTCTGTGCCATGTACACAGACTGCCAGATTGTAACAACCTCTGTAACAGTGAACTTAAGACAACTCGTACATCATGTACATCATGATATTGGAAAACATGCACAACAAATACTAGTTGAACTGCCATATGAGCAAAGCACTGATACTGTAAGACCCATGAATTCAATGGAATTTCTTTGTTTACATCTGCTCTGCGAAATATTCCGACATGCATGAATTATATTTACATTCAAGCATACTCTATTTTACTACCCTTTATTTTAAGACCACTTTGATTATAAAACCACCTATTTTGGTCCCAAAGTGTGATTTTGTGTACTACTGGTACTGGACCATTATTTTAAGACCACCTGCAGTATAAGACTACATTTTCATGGTCGCATGTGTGGTCTTAAAATAGCGGGAACACTGGATATCTACTGTAAATTCATTAATGTTTGCGGGGATTTATGAAACAAAACCATGTTCGCGAGGATTAATATCGGCGGTTTAGTTCAGGTCCTGTTAATTATCTACATACCTGAATTATGTTTGCGGATATTTATTTTTGATATTTTAATCTGGCCATAAAAATCGCCAAATAAATCCCCCGCAAACTTTAATGAATTTACAGTATATAGTATTGCAAAATGCTTAATAGGTATTAGGTACTACTGTACTAGTAACAAAACCCTAACCTGTGCAAACATTGAGGTTCGGTGAGTCAAACACCGTCCTCCACTTTCCATCACTCTGACAAGTGACAAACACGGGCTTATACATAGTATATCCCTCGTCACACACAATGTAGCTGGTTTCACCCGGCATGTGACCGCCTTCCTTCTGTTTAATGTGTCCATTCTCTATAACAGGATCCGGACAGCTACCGCTCCCTGGAAAACAGGACAACAATGTCATTACAAGAGAATTCTCTGCCAAGGTCTTTAAGAAAATGTACAATGGGTAAGTAATCTGCTAGTGTTGAGTATATCTGTTGATGTTCAGGCCGGGTCATGTTTTGAGGCTTCAGTGACTTAATGTTAGTAACAATCAAACTGTGATAAGTCCTATTGTAATCATACAGGTTGATTTAATGACAAGTCTGACCATGACAATGGAACTATTACTATGACTGGTTGTAAATGATTGGAAATAACACATGCTTGGTCTTAAAAGACAGTTCTTAAATGACAATGGAAGTCTCATGACAGGTCATAAATGACAATCTTACCATGGTCACATTCAAACTGGTTCTAGGATGCACCGAGGTACTGTTATATTTGGCGCCTGTATCATGTGTATGAAACATCACATGACAATGACAAACTGATAATCTGATTACAACCTACTGTGACAAAGTCCTGTGGCAATCAAGCCACTATGACAACCCAATCTTACTGTGACAAGCTGTGTTTATTTCTCGGTTCATGTCATCTCTCCATAGGCCGTTTGCATGGCAGATGAGATGCATTACAGATGATCTGGTGCCAGCAAATCGGTAGCCCGTCTCACAGGTGACTTCAACGCGATCTCCCACTGAATAATATGTGTGATGGTCCAACACTGAACCTAGGCTCACTAGAGGTGCGCTGCAAACTGGAAAACATATCAGACTCCAGGATAAATTATGCTGGCATATTCCTATTTTGCAAATTGGTCACCAATTTCTATAATCACAATGCCTGAGCCATATTGAGGCATGATCCTCACATAACCGGGATAAAGCTAAACCAACAACACTGTTAAGAAGTACGGTCTATTAGTATTTTCTTTTCCAGGAGGCAAGAAACCTGACTTTAGTAATTATACTCCATCTGATAATTGGCTCAATACTAGAATGCTCCAAAACCTATTCAGGTTGAGAATTTCCATAGACGCATACATCTGCCTAATACATGTAATATGTAAGGAATTGGGTTTTAAAATTTGACATGTGGGCGTGTCACGAAAATATCTCCAGCATACGCGGCGATGGAACAGGGCCAAGTCAAGAGTATCACCGAAATGCATTTTCGGAGACAGAGTTGCCATGGTTACCCACAGAAAACGTTCCAGCTACACACAACTTTACACATGCTACACTGTACACAAACGTAAAGCTTTTGCCCAGGCAGGAAATGTGTGATTCTGTATGGCTATTATTGGGCTAACAATTTATCAAGCTGTGTAGAGACCCGTAACATGTATAGATGTAAAATTGTGTTTACATCTTGTTTGTGCATGTACATGTAACTGACCTGGATTGACACCTTATGTTACAACCCGAAGTTTGCAAAAAAAAATTTAATATAACGAATTATACATTCTGAAGTACCGTACAGTATTAGGCCACCAAGTTGCCCAACTCACCACATTCCGATTGGTTCCTGTTCTGATAAACTATGGCCTTGCTTTCTGCGTCTTTACTCAGAAGGGTCCAGTTAAAGTTTTCAGGAAGACACAGCTGTGGGTTTTTAACTATGATGACACATCCGTGGCTCACTTCTTTCAACGCTGGCAGCGAGATGGTCTCCAGTGAGGTGACAGCAATGCTAAGTGCTGTTTTGCAAGAGCTAAATTCATCACTGAAAGCAAAATGAGTCTCAAGAATGGTGACAGCATCCTACGTTCTCCTGTTGACACAAACAGACAACCAAATAGGACTCGTGTAGCCTAAAGACTGTAAAGTCAAAATCTCTGAGGCACAGGAAAACAATCCATTCGGGGTGGCGTGGGATGGGGATTGGCTACTCTGGTAGGCAAAGTGTCCAGTAAAAATTACACAAATACTGACTACAGCCAGCCATATTCCACATTAAATGTATCAACCAAGTACTGTCCGGCTTCTAAAGTTAGGGTTAAAGTTTCTAAGCACAGCTGTTCATAGAACATGTATAATTAACATTAGTTTACATTATTACCAACTGCTCCTGCAAAGTGAATATTTACCCGAGATGATTTATTAACTGGTAGTAGTACATGTATGCAGCTATTATTTCTCCAAACTATATGACAGCACTGCCATCTTTTGCTGTATTTAGCAATACAGTGATCCCCCCATTTTACATATGTTTTACAACCCTTTATTTTATGACCACCCTTGATTATAAGACCACTCGATTTGGTCCATAAGTGCCACTCTGTGCATTAAATTACTTTTACATTAAGACCACCTGCAATATAAGATCACATTTTCTTCATCCCATGGGTGGTCTTAAAATAAAAGGACCACTGTACTGCAGGCTGTCTGCAGCTTACCTTCTCAATTCCTCTCCCCAGATATACTCCAGGTTCTTCAGGAAGTCAAGGTTTTTGAAATCCGACGTCCATCCTGAGATTTCCACGTAACCGGTGATTTCACGGACATTCTCCAGTACAGACAGCTGGGATGGATTCAGTTCTGGGATGTCATAGTAGGGATCCCTAGGCCAAACAGAGAAAGCTGCTGTCAACAAAAGTCCTAACAAATGTACCACAATTACAATTACACATGATATACTTTAATACTTAGGAGATAGTGTGTGTGTTTCTTCATATTTCCTAAATGAATTATCGTGATAGTCTGTCAATTGTCACAATAGTATTATTTAGTCTTGCTGCTTCTGATAGTCGCCCATAAGATTTTGATAAAATCAATCACTAAATTTAGTAAATTCGAAGGAATTTCAACTGTTCCATATTGAATATCAATATCTGAACCAACGTGTCACACTAATTATACTGTATATTTACACACTAGCAGTATTGATGTAAACCATTGTACTTTGGAATTTAAAGAGGGAATGTTAGCTATATGGCATACTTGCCATATAATTTTGCTTTTCTTTAGGCACACTGCACCTCTTTTGCACCTGCTCATTAAATTGATAAAATTTTTTAACCAAGATGTTTAAAAAGGTAAGCCATCACCTTCCTTAGAAACACTATTTCCCAAAAAAAGTTTCGACTATTTGTTGACTCACCCGCCAAATGTTGATTGGTAAATCCTCAGGCTACCATTGAGAACAGTACAGTTAGTAAAGTCCCTTATCGTGTCACTGTTCACATAGTAATCAAGGCTATCAGGTATTGTGCACACTGAAAAAAAAAATACAGTGGAAGTCACGACACTTAGCCATGAGTTTGATAAATTAAGAACAGGATGCAGCAATGGAAAATTGGAGGTAGCATATAAATTTCTAAATTAATACCATACTACTTACACATTCTACATAGTCACGTATATATAATATCAAAAATATTAACATGATTAAGATTGATATGGCTCTTAATTAAATGTGCTGTAAATGTTCATTTGCACCCCCACCCCACCCCCAATCACAAAATGTTAACAATTACAGAATGTGGCATGTTGTTATATACCTGAATGACATAGTCAAGCACAGCTAAAAAAACTCTCTATGCTTTCTTTACCAATGGAGCAAGTGTGCGATAAATCCATTAACTGCACAATGAACTCTTGTTTATCATACAATAGCTCCGGACCCAGCTTTTCAGCCAATAGCAGAAGCCCATATAATTCATGGTCATGATGACCATGAATTATATGGGACTCATGTAAGTCTATTGTTTATCTTCCTCTGTTGCGGAGATCGCACTGTATTGCTATGCCCCTTCGGCGCAACACTAATATCGAAATGGTCTCTTTCTTTTTAAATATCTCCTTCAAATGAAGTAGACCAGCTTACCATGTTACCTTGGGCTGGTGTTATCACACTTGTTCATAGATTGTTTTTGCATTGGCTCACCACTATCATGGTTGACTCTCAAGGCATGCAGTGGAGAGTCCATGTAAAAGAAATCAATAACTTGTATTATTATATACCTGAAATAATTCCCCTATACTTTACCATTAGAGGCAACCGTGCAGTTAATTTGTGAACTGACCAGTTTAACCGCACGGCTGCCGACCCCCCGAAGGACCCCCATACATGATGACGCCGACCAATGATGGGCGAGTAAGACAAAGGCTATTGATCCGTTGCTATAGCTATAGGCATGGTTACATAAAATTTCAGACCATTTTCGGCAGCCAACTACTGTCAATATTCGGGCTTCTGGGGCCTTATTGGGCCTAATATAACACATAAAATTACCCGAAACATCCCTAAAATG
>JAAUYG010220745.1_pt1 | contig 10591 bp, 3 predicted proteins | sample 7278091 | NCBI WGS metagenome assembly JAAUYG01 (sample SAMN14350201, study PRJNA611818) | marine sediment metagenome | isolation source: surface marine sediment (0.6m) | place: French Polynesia: Moorea | collected 2018-08
CAATAGGCTATGTGTTCTATACTGTTATTTTGTATCATATAGTTGATATACAATGGTATATCATACAAATGGTAAGCATGATATGTATAATGTATGTACACATGGTACATGTAACTTGACTGATTGAATATGGGATTTATTCAAAAATCCAACTGTGTGAAATTAGTAATTAAACATTACAGTGAAATACCTGAATGGCATATACCAATAATATTCATATAATTTCACAAAAATGCCTCAGCTGTCTTTGTTTTTATACATTTTTGACACAGTAGCTCAATTGTAATGATGTGGTTAGTATGGTAAGAATTGAAATTTAAGCCAATTGCATGTCAGTTACCTTTATGAGAAATTTTGAAAGATATCCTATTCTACCTTACAGATTCCACCATATGCCTGCCCACCAAAGTATTTGGTGAAGGCCACTTACAATTTTCCATGGAAAAAAATACATTTTCCATGGAAATAATATTTTTTCCATGGAAATGATATTTTTTCCATGGAAATTACTTTCAGTGCCATGGCAGGGGATGATATTTCCATGGAAGAATATGCCATGGCAATTGATGCTTTTTCCATGGAATTTTCAGCAACTGCCATGGAAAGTGACTGATTTTCCATGGAAATGCAAAACATAATCTCCCCTGATCCCATGCTGTGTTTTTCCATGGAGCTGCATGGAGTGCCATGGATGTGCATGGAAAAAAGTGGCCAATACTCCATGGAGAATTTTGCATGGAAATCCATGCATTTTCCATGGCATTTTCATGCTCTCCATGGACATCTGAGAGACGGGCAGTAGTAAAATGTTATCGGTGAAGTCAAGAATTTTGGGCAAGTCATACAATTTCTTTATCTCGAGCCTTTCTATCTGAATATCCCGAAGCAGCCACCCAATCCTGGAGTCCTGTACAGCCGCTAACTTCAGTGGGCCGTCACCCTTAGCCATGCCCACAGACCAAAGGGGACAGATTAAAGAACTCTCCCCCTCCCAATTCATCTCTGGGGAACATGAATCAATAAATGCTCCCTTCTACCACTTCCAAAATAAACATCGGCAACTCGGTGCCCAAGAACCCGTCGGCAGTGACCCGAGTGCTGTTTTATTACCTCCTCAAAGGAGAGCTCCTACACTGCGGAAAGAGTCACAATTTGAGCCATTCAGACCAGTGAGAGAATTGGACAAATTTCTTTACGATTGTCTGGAGATTCCAAAAGAAGGCGGTGCAAGTGTGCAAATTCTCCCTGCAGCTTCCATTGTCTGTGAGGCAGCATAGTACTCTCCCAAAATGCAACTTTGGTGGAGACCGACAGGCATATTTTTTCCCTCGATTCTCTTCCATCTCCCTAGCTTTTCACACATTGCTCTCCCTGCTTCTTGCGATAAGGTCCCAGCCGCCGGAAAAAGATTCACACTAACTGCCCATGTTCAATAAAAGTTACAGAACTATGTGGACTTTCTGCTGTTATTAAGATTCATCGGCACTAATATTGATGATGTGACAACACATTTACTGTGGCGAGAAAATCGCGAATGAATTAAAGCTAACGAATAAAGCTTAGATCCTAGGTTAACAGAAGCAGATGTTGCATAGCATCAAGCTCCATGTAATGACTGCATGTAGTGAAGCAACGAGCCAGAGATTTGAAATATTCGCACATTCATGTACAAAGGTAATTGGGGTTTCTGCTCAGATCTTGGTATTATTTTACGTGATTAATTTAATGCTTTCTTGCTTTATTCGTTTGTCTCTACATGTGAAACCCACTTTTAGATATTATTAATTAAAAAATAAACAAGAACCCGGAATGGCTTTGATATTGGAGTTCTGCGTATGGCTATCACCAACCAGCATAGATCAGTTTGATGCATAAAGTTTCCAAAGGACAGCCTCGTTAAAATGATAAAGGGACTTTCTTGGCAAAGACTTCATAAGCCGGTGTCTCTGATAACCTGTATACAGCATGCATGCAGCCCGCCGACCAATCACCTTCCTCTGATTCGTGAGTGCCCAGTCACAAATTGGAAATGACCAAGTTTGCGCCTTTTTTCCATAAATTTGCACACCACGCTGAACTTCATACAGAGATCAGCGTAATCCGTCCCCATGAATGTGGACATTCATAATTAAAAACTCCTCACAAGGGTCTCTCATTGGCTAGCTGCCGGGCCAGCGGTTACATGGCCGGGCCACTCATCTAGAAAGATAATAGGGTAGCCCAGCTAATCTGGAGTTGGAGGCAGCCAGGCAGGATAAAGGGATTACCCTGTCCCTGATGCTCAAACAATTCTCTTCTCACTGTACAACTATAGGGGAAAAGTTACGCAAAAAAACTTCCACCGCAACACATAGTTATCGTTGTAGCTGGAGACTTGTTCGGGCGAAATAGAATACAAAACATATCCAAAAAAAAACCCCTCTTTAGTTTATGGTACATAAATGAAACATCAAGAAGTGCACAATCCTGTGCCTCATTTTTGAATTGATCAACACCATCCATGCATGTGATGTACAGGACCTATGATTTCAAGTCTGTCCCGGAGGTAGACCATTTTTTGTACATTAAATTGCCTCAGTCCAGCATCAGCATTATGTCATGTAGTTTTTAGTGATTATTTATCACTTAGACCTGTGTTTTTACCTTATAGATATATATTCGGGTATAAAAATAGGATTATATACTGTAAAACAGCAAATCTTACTGCAGAATTTATTCAGAACATTTTGCAAAGTCCAGTAATGATCAGCTTTTATTTTCACATGTTCAATTTTGTATCATATAACTTAAAATCTTTCTTTGTCCATGTCATATATAAAATTGAGAAATAAATATCTATCACTATACCTTTAACAATAAAGTAGTGGTAGTGGAAGTATTTTTCAAGCAATAAAAACAGTGCATCAGGAATACTAGATGATTCCACTGCACAGTAAAGTACTTGAAAACTGGTTGTAATATAGTAGTCCCTCTATTTTACAACCGTTTAAGACCACCCTTGATTTTAAGACTGCTTGAGTTGGTCCCAAAGGGCAATTTTTGGTGTTAGATTACCTTTATTTTAAGACCACCTGCAATATAAGACCATATTTTCTTGGTCCTATGGGTGGTCTTAAAATGGAGGGACCACTGTATGTACAATGACTTTTGTAGCAAAACCTAGGAAAACTGGGTTAAAACCATGAGTCTGGATTTTCAAGTTGCGTTCCCTGGTTGCTGTGAAAATTTGGGGATATGGATGGCTATGTCTGTGGATGTGGCAGCAGCGAGAGCCAGTGGGATTGTTCTAAAAGGGAACCTACCAGACTGTAATTTAAAAACTAAGGGTTGGTTCTATGTATAGACTGCAAAAATGATCACATGCTAACGTTAAGTAAAATAAATAATTGAAAAGCAGCTCCGCCTATTATACATGTCCTGTGTGAGTTTGGTATAATTAATGTACAGATGCTTCATGGCGCAAGTGCATGATTTTACACACTTGTCTCAGCACTGCGATGTCGGGCCCCCAGCAGACCAAGCTCATCATTGAAGTTGGGAGCATACACCATGCATATAGAATCACAGCCCACTTTACAGCACATATACTGAATAATCCATACATCTAATAATGCTTATCTCCCAATGAAGTCTATGTGACATGCAAGCTTCGAGCAATAAATGTAGAGTGGATGAGCTCACAAACCCTAAATCACGTACTGCAGTGATCACTGCAGCCAGGCTGGCAGGTATACTCTGTGATAGACACACAACCTAGGCCTACACTACCAAGCTGGTGAACATCCTGATTTCAAATACCATTTGTTATTTAAAATTACAATCACAGCTATCAACCACATATTTCAAATGAGAGGTTCTATTCCCCCACCCCCATCCTCCCCCCACCCCGCTTTACAAGAGTGTATACCGAATGTCCTTCTAAAAGCGCATGCCCGAACAGACGTGCACGCCCCTGCAGCAAAAAACACATTACATCAAATTCACACCAAATGCCTGATAAAAAATAAAAAGATTGTCCAAGACACTAAAATTCGAGTGGTATTCTGGTCTGTTTGGCTGCCGCACATGTGCAAATCCCCACTTGTAAACAAAACTCCACGCGATTCCTGTTTACCATATGTGTATTGTAGGTACCGGAAGACAGGTTTTATTGTTGAAATTAATAGACGCGCATCCAAGCCCTTGCACTCGCACACTGCACCTCTATTAGGACATACGGTAATATAACTTATGTTAACTAAGTGGTTTATAGGAGATAAAACTGGGGGGGGGGGGGGAAGTTACATATAAAATGGAATGGTAATTAGACAATAACCTACAAAACTTAAACATGCGAAGAAAAACTGATATAAAAGTTGCTTAAATTTTCCTCTCTGAAACATCTGAAAGCTAATATAACTTATATATACAAAGTCATTTCTAGTATAGTTGTGGTAGGTATTTTTTTCTCATAGCACTAGGGGGAGGGGGGGTCCATATACAATGGCGTGGAATTTGTACCCCTCTCACAATTATACTAATAATATGCTGATAATGGTATGATATCAGTGACAAGAGAGAGGCCTCCTCAATAGTGCTTTGACATATAGCAGTGCTTCCATATCATATGGGGAGGCGTCCATTTACCACAGGGTGGCGCATTTACCATTATGAAATTTGGAAGCTGGGGTCTATTTTCCATGTTGGTCCATTCATAATCTGACACCGGCACTAAGGCAGCTTAAATATCTTAGACATCAAAGTCGAGATCAATTTAAAGGCCCCAGCATATACCGAACTTCATAGAGGAGATCCAATGCGATGCGGAAGTCATCAACAGGAAGGAGTCTCCTACATGAAATAATTCAAAGACTCACCTTGGAACAAGGTTGGAATTGTCGAAAACACAGCCTCGTTTTTTCTTAAAGTCAGGTTTTAATCATTACATTGCTCAAATTGTTGGCTTAAGTAAACAATTTGTCATAAGTATTTTTACAAACTCCAGTCCATATTTTTGGGAGTGAACGTTTTTGGACTTGCGGTGGGTGAACATCTGGACGATACGGGCCACAAGTGCAGCCTGAAAGAGGCCAAGATATTGGACAAGGAAGACCAGGTGTCCAGGAAGAGGATCAAGGAGGCCACCAGAATACACCAAGGGAGGCCTGAACTGAATAGGGACACCGGCCTGGACATCCCAGCTGTCATCTTCCAACTGGTGTCACATGATCCAGAAGGGTCATGTGACACCAATTAATGGCCACTAGTTACCATCCCCTGACGAAGGCAGAGATTCTGCCGAAAATTCGGGAACTTTTTCCACCATTATTTGACTCTGTGTGTAGAATGTTTCGTCAGAAATCCAGTCCATATATTGTCCAGTCCAAAAAAACTTTTTACCCAAAATTCCATACAAAATAGTGGAATAGCTTTACGTTTCGTATGAAATAAGAACATGGTGCTCACTTTAAACTGCATGTGAATATGTTAATATAGATAGCCACTACAACGATTACAAAAAAGAACAGTTAAAATGACACTTGTCAAATTGTCACAAGTATTACTAGAAATCCATCCAAATCACTAGTTGGTAGCCAATACAACCATTGCAATTTAGTGATCTTGATGTATATTTTAGTTAACTGAAATTGACTGTATTATATTTTTCAGGTGTTCAGCTCGATAGCCTTTAGGCTCTGCGGACTACTGTCATTTTCATGTTTACCTAATTTAAAATGATAACAATTGTCTTTGACAATGTCTCTACATGAAAATGAGATATAAATCATCTATCTATTGAAATATGAATCTCAATGTAAATCTGTCACAGATTTTAATTCTATTTTTTATTACAGTGCAACCTGTCTTGGGAGACCACTGCCATGAGAGACCACCTGTCTTGGAAGACCATTACTTTCTGGCAGAAGGTCCTACAATTCAAATGTAGGACCTGAAATGATTTCAGTGTAAATGAACCTGTCACCAAAGACCACCTGATCATATGGCCAATGGGGTTGTCTTTCCAGACAGTTTCTACTGTATATTTATTTCCATCTCTATTATATTTTTAGTGTTCAGCTCCATAGCTTATATTTACTCTCTTTGGACCCATGTCATTTTCATCTTTAATTTATCACAGTAGCTTTCATACATGAAAATGAGAATAAATATATATAAGGTGTGCTTTATGTGCAAGAAATGACACATCCACAGCTGTCACTAAAAATATATCCAGACAAGACGTTTTTATACCAGGTATTGTATGAATGTATTATGATATGCCCATACTGTGCCCACACTGTTTGGGGGCACTGCCCTTACTGTGATATCACTAGATATATAAGAAGCAGTGAACATAGCCTGAGGCAGACAATGCTAGCCATTAAACTATGCAACCATGCAGAGCCTTCCCCTGGAAGACACTAACACAGGAAAGATGCTGCCACTGCATGCATACATCTAAAGCCTTGTCCATTAATAGCCAGTTCACTGAGTGAGCCTCTGTTTGCCACCTTCCTGTTAAAAAGCAAAGTTTCTATAGGCTGGACTGTCAAGGCAGTGCCAGTGTGAGTGCTCTACTTCAATTCTGCCACCTGCTGCTCCTTATACCTGGAGCTCCAGAGACAATTTTTGACACATGGAGTTTGTCCCCACAGGACATTATACAGCTTCTGCCATGTTTTTGTCCCCAAGATGAATAAGCAGATAAGATTGCTCTGATTGTTGAAAACCAATGTCATGCATATACCAAAACATTATCTAGAGCAAGGGTTTTCAAAGGTCTTCTGAAAATGACACCGCCAAAATTCCCTCAATCCCTTTTGACATAAATTAATGCCAAGCATGAACACAAATGCATGGAGGGTTCACCATGTCTCATATACTCATTTCTCCATTCTGCTGATGAATATTCATGAGCCTGTATCACAAAGACTATGGGACAGGTCCCATTTGTCTGGCTCTGGTAAGCCATTCCATTCTCTCATCAATCACCTTCTTACTCCCAGCCAGCTAACATGCTATGATGGCATTTTCTACTCTCCCCATTTGCTAAATTCTAACCGCAAACGCACACTTTCAGCTCTGCATGCATTATAAGCTTATTCCTTAGCCAGATAAAACATGGAAGTTTGCCTTGGATTCTTGTGGACGAACGGCAAACGTACAACAACGGGAACCACTTGCTGGAGGCCCAGTCACATTCTCTTTCATTTTGCAATGATAATTTCTCTCTATTCTCCGTCAGACACATTTGCACGAATGTGCAGTGTAGCTGTTCACCGAGCTTTGTTTTCTTATCCCAGAACCTGAGAGCATGCTGAGACTGTCGGAATTTGAACTTGAATACGTGTTATGATATTCTTTGACTTGACAGCTGTGAATGTTTCTGGATTCTGGATCCATAAGAAGAGAAATGTAACTATACTCAAAGACCCCCTACTTTCACTGTTCAAGGGCAGAAAAGATAGCAACACTGCCATCTTTTCCCTTGATGAAGGCAGAGGAAACAAACCAAAGATTTGGGACAAAAATTAAAATTCTTTTAGACACGACTCTGTGAGTAGTATATATGTGGTATTTCTCTTCTCGTACTCTTATTTCATATTTGGTCACAAAAAAAACCCAAAATAGCCAGTAATATTCTCAAGTACTATCTTTTTCTTGTGTTATTTAGCCACGTAACTGCAAAGGGCCACCAGGGGTGCTAATAAAACACTTCTGATAGTATCCTTCCATCATTTGTGTATGATACATATTAGTCGCTCTTTTGAATATTTTTAATTTTTCGTAAACTGAAAGGTCACTAACTTAAGCATATGTAAAAAGTTACAAGATAATGGTAATGACAATACTCATATTAAAGAAGCCTAAAATCACTGAAATTAGAATTAAAATTATCCACTATATAATAATTATCCATCGTCCACATACATCTACTCTTAAATTCAAAGTTGTTTATTTTAGAATTTTTCATGTGTGAGATAGAGCTAAAGTGTCGAAAGATTTATTTTAACTTTTTTATGTGTGTAAAAATATTATGCCAGACCGTTCAGCCATGTTAGCTCCCGACGACGACGGCGGTTCAGACTTTCCTTCCAGAAACCAAATTAGCTCCTGTCTTACTGTTATGAAAACCCACATCTCCCCAAAGCAATTTCAGCGCTGGCCAATATGCCTCACAAGCCCCACGGGGATCAGGAAGCCATAAAATCTTCAGGGAGGGACAATGCTGGGTTTCCTGCGCCCCTAATACTGACTGATGCGCGGATGAGGAACACTGAAGGATATAAGGTGGGGATGTGCGGCATTCTGATAAGATGGGGTCCAGGACCAAATTTCTCCGGAATCCGCACCCTCCCTCGAAATCGACTCTGACAATGAACTTAGAAAACAATTGACTATAAATAATGTCAGATTAGTGACCGCAGATGTCCTTCGATCGCGGCGGCCTGCAGCAGCTGCAGCCTGAACCATGTAGGGTCGTGTGTTAGTCCCGGATATAAATCATTTCAAACAGTTGCCTCTGTAACCTGGAGCCGAGGGACCACTTTCCCATATGTCAAATAAAGACTAAAACATTATATAACACCAGGAGAGTGAAAACCCCACCTGCCCCTAAGAACTACAATGTACATATTTAATTGAATATAAATGACCTTGGCCTTCAAAGCTGATTGGGTTTGAGTGCAATAATGCAATAATGCAGTTTAAATGATACACATGTATTCAATTTTCTGCTAGTGTTCAGTCTGGTACAGTCTAGTCCTAAGTACAGTACCATACTAGTAGCATATTGTAAATAGCTGATGTTATGAAGGAGATGCTAACTACCGGTAGTATGTAACCCTGAATTTTGACCTCTTTAAAGATATCTAAAGTAATATAAGTTTAAGTTTATGCCACTAGTAGAGCGCTTATCTCTACTATAACTGTATTCAATGGTGCTGTACAACAATGATATATACAGTTAAACATAAATTACAGATTGAAAGCATGACAAAACAAGTAAGTTTTAAGATTCTAATATAAAATATAAAAGTAACATGAAATGTTTACTGAAGCTCAGACAGGATTTTGCGTTATTTTTATTTATTTTTTCTTTCTGTGAACCTTCTCAGCATCACATTCTTCAGGGGTGATGACATGACACCTGAAGAAGTAAAGTCATTCTTCAGTCTGCATCGCGACGGATCGCCCATCATTGAACCGAGATGGAGGCTGGCATAACCTCCCCACCATCTACAGCCAGCTGTTGTCATCACGAGACACATAAGTGACCTCTCTGATAACCGGGAGTCATGTGATGACACGGAAAGCTTCAGTTTGCTGAAGAAGGCCCGACGTTACGGGTCGAAAGCTACGAACTTTCGAAGACTTTGCGCTGGTGTGAACGTTTAATAAATTCTATCATGAAGTAAAGTCATGGCTGAAAGATCGTGAAGAGCTGAAATCCAGCCAGCAGCTAGTACAGTAAACATTTCCTCTTATCAACCTGACTGAGACCCCCAAACAATGCCTTAATTAATATGCATGTATGTCTATTGTAGTTGTGTAATTTTTTTACTTGGTCAATGCAAATCATAAATGGTACGGTATGTCTTGGAGGTTATCTTTAATCTTGGAGGTTAAAGGAGATCTTACCTTTTAGCCATAAATGAGTTTGTTGAGCCCCAGAAACAATCATTTTTACATTTAGATATAAAGATTCTAAATCAAAATGCGTGCACATATTTGATTAAAATCATTCAAACTCACAGTCTAAATAACTCCAATGACTGCTATCATATGCATGTACTGTTGATTCATGCAAGCTACCATGATGCAGGGTATGAGATAACGGCTACTAGGCTTGAACGACTGTGCCTAAAACCAAAGCAATTCTTTTAGCCAGATGTGAATTCTTTTAGCACTTGACTATGTGGCTATAGGTAGCAGATTTGCACAACAGTCCCCTAGGTTTATGTGGGAGTAATTCACTTCTTAATGATATGGTAAGTACTTCATCATCACATTCACTAATTGTGACAAAAATTGTACACCATTCAGACTAGAACCAGAAACCCTACAATTACAAAATTACAAGTTGAGTATAAGCAGCAGAGAACAGTGTCTTGGACACACGCAATCGTGCCTGGACACAATCGGCCAGTAATTTAGAGAATTCCATGCAGAAGTCAACTACTCCCTTGGGCTAAATGTAGAAAGCACTTTAACCTTGGCAGTGTCTGCTGCCTGAGCTAGTGATTTCTGAGGCATGTCTTGGCCTGATGTCAAGCGTGCCATGGTGTGGACTTGGCCAGACTACTGATTGCCTCTGACCCAAAAATCCCGCTTGACCACTGGAACTCTACTTTCTCAGAGTTGGAGAGAGATTTAATTTACAGTAGACTATGTGCGGGCCTTGGGACTGTCCAATGCAGGGATGGACATTAAGGATTGTCCGACTGCCCTGGACAACTGAAAGTACCTGTCGGACAACTGAAATTCACACCCCACTTGTCCTACAGGACAAGTGGGGTGTGAATTTCAGTTGTCCGACAGGTACTTTCAGTTGTCCAGGGCAGTCGGACAATCCTTAATGTCCATCCCTGCATTGGACAGTCCCAAGGCC
>JAAUYG010136475.1_pt1 | contig 10590 bp, 11 predicted proteins | sample 7278091 | NCBI WGS metagenome assembly JAAUYG01 (sample SAMN14350201, study PRJNA611818) | marine sediment metagenome | isolation source: surface marine sediment (0.6m) | place: French Polynesia: Moorea | collected 2018-08
CCTGCCTTTTCTTTTTTTTTTTTTTTTTTTTTTTTTTTTTATTTCAAATTTTTTTTTTTTTTTTTTTTTTTTTTTCTCAGAGCATTTCTACAGTCATAAGAAGGCAGATGAAGTTGAAACAATTTATTGACTGGCATATTTTCTCCTGTCAACTTTGAAGGTGAAATCGAGATTGCAAATCGTGTGGGTCTGGCAAATGGTACGTTCCATTCTGAAAGAAAAAAAAATGCGGAATCGATAATCTCAACAAGGGTGTTGTGTTGCCACCAAGGCCGCCAAAGTCTATTGAGGCATGAGTGTCGTCACATGATCAAGGCACACACATGCACAGCACTACTTTTGAGTAGGGTGGGAGTGCGGGTGGAAGGTGTTCTGATGCTGTCCAAAACAATGACAATGACGACGACGGCAGAATGAGTCAGATAGGCCGCGCGGTCAAACAGGGCCGCTACCACTCAGGCCACATACCACGCACAGCCAGGACATGTGCAGAGTTTGGTAGCAATGGTTTTGTCTCAACTACTTTCCGAATAAAACCACAGAATTTTCAATTCCCAACTGTTTATACTCTCACCGGGACCAGGACGACCACAATGAAGGGCGAGAACACAACGATCACAGCACACGAACGCTCCATCATTAAATAGGCGCAGCCTAAACTGAAAGGAAGTGACTGGTTACCTGCTCTTGAGTGTTTTCCATGCAGGCTGCCAGCAAGACAGGAACATTCAGCACACAACCGTGAACCTGCAAAAATACGGGGAAAAAAAATCATGCACAGAAAACAAACTTTCCCCAAAATTGGCCAATTATCCTTTCAGTGTGTGTCACAGACAACAATTGGGTGACTTTTTTGCTGGTTGAAACAAGCATCGCTGGTGACCGGTTGAGCCATTTCGAAGTGTGATCTTCTGGTCAACAAACATTTCAACAACAACAGTGGACGAGGTCTGCACCACATTCCACATACAATGACACACCGCACATAAAGTTGTTTTGTCAAGAAAGGAAGAACGTACTGTGTGCAAGTAGTTGGTGTTGTGGAAGTCTTTGATGTTATCGCAGTGCTTCATCATCAATCTGCGACTCAGGTAATCTCCCCACATCGCCGCGTGGCACAGCTACAATACACAACACAAACATCCTCAGAGAACACAGTAAATTTGATGATGTGGCCTCTTGTGGCCTGGTTCACACAGGATCATGCGCAGTAACCAGAAACCACAGATGTTCACAAAAAAAGATCTCGTGCAAACTGGAAGCGACGAATGGGACAGACAGCAACGCATACTGCGCGGGTTGAGAGTCTACAGCTGGGGTCAAAAGCCTCTTCCCTTCAGCCATAAACGGCAGCACAATGGATAAGCCGCAGAAAACTTTCCTCGCGCGACAAAGGTTTCAACACGTGTAGTGCGTTCCAATGTCCCTCCTCATTCAAAGACTGGACGTGATTTTGCGGTGCAGTGGTGCGTAGAACAAGGGCACTTGTCAGCGTCGATGCTGTACGGCCATGGTCGGGGGGGACTGTCCACAATGACAGAACGACAACGACTGAGACTTGTTTAAAGCCGCGCCGCCAAAGGCCCAGTTCACACAAGAAGTGTAAGTAGATTTGCAGCTTTTCTGCATGCACATCTTTTGATATTGCTTGCAATCCATGTGAACACTCTCATTTGCAGCAATTTGTCCCATCATTGCATGGTAACTTCTGCAGGGTGCTCCGCGTCTTGCGTGAATGGGGCCTGAAACAAGGCACGCTTCGCGGAACATAAATGCCCTGCAGGGAACTGACCTGAGTAAACGCGTTCTGACTCGGGATCCACACCTGCACTTCAGTGCGCGCAGCTTCAGTGCGTTTTAGGTTCCTGCAGCCGATGTTCACCAATCTGTGGACAGAGCAAAGGGAAAACAGTCTGCACGTTTTGAACAGAAAAAAATCCCTCCATTGTGAATTTCAAAATTTCGTCACAAAAGGACTGAAAACAGTTGACACTTTCACGACCCATTTGAGCATTTCTGTCAGATGACAAGTTTTTAGTAGGCCTTGATTTCACCTGGGAACAAGGGCGGAACAGTGCACCTTTTTTGTCAAAATCCATTTAGCGTTTTTGTTTTTTTATTGGGGGGGGGTGGGAAACAGTCAACAACCAATTACTCAAGCTTGACTTGAAATTCCACAAGAAACGGGCAGGCAAAGAAAGCCGCGCTGACCTGACTGGAAGCTGCAGTTGCTTCGCAGCGTCCCAAACGAGACTCGTTACTGATTGGAAGAGACGCTGTGATGATGTCACATCCGGCGCCGCCGAGAAGAGCTCCACGCGCGTTCCTTGCACCGCGCGCAGCAGACTCGGGTCCGCGGGGTCATGATTCGGAACTGTAAACAAGCATGCTTAGTCAAGAGTAAATGTCGCGCAGTCACACCTTCATCCGCCCGAGAGTGAGCAGGGGTTCCACTACGACGACGACGACATGTGCATGGTTCCATTTCCACCGCGCGGCCTAAAAACAGGCTTGTTGTCTGAACATCAATCCTAGTGGTATTTTTGGCCGAACGGAGCTTCTCCGTGTTTCTGTTTCCACCTTGTTAACGAACTCCGAGTGTCATCATGGCGACGATAGCAAACTTGGGGAAGTTGCCTTTTCCAGCTTGATACGAAAGGAGCATCATAGTTGTAATGTGGCTCATCTGATGACGTGGAAACAACACTTTCGTAAAACTAAAGCCCAGGCTTGGAAGGCCAGAGAAATAAGGAACTTGTTTGCAAACGGAAACCGATATTTCACACCACAGCGGCCATGAATTGGCATTCGCGTCAAAAGGATCAAGCGAATGACCACAGAAATTTGTGCTCGTTCACATGATTGATTTTCGTAACTTGTGAAGAGGCCTTAACGCGTAGAAGCGTTCTCACCTGGTTCGTAATGTCTCCCCACACTGAACATCTTCAACGGCAGACTGTTGGTGTGAACGTTCAGCCTCGTCATGAAAGCTGAAAGAACAACGCCATTCACATCATTCTGCGTGCAGCGACAATTCAAGCCTCTTGGTGACTTTGTACCTCTGCCATTTATTTTTCGCATTGTAAAGAAAGTTCCCCCTGTTTCCAAACAAGTACGTTTCGTCAGTGTAAAGGCCGAGCGTCCCCTCCGTCATGTCACGTGACAATGTAATGCCCGGCCAGGGGGTCAGATGTGTGCGTGGGGGATCAGCCCCGTGGAGGGGGTCAGCCCTGTGAGGGAGCAGCCCTGTGGGGGGTGGTGGGGGTTCCACGACGATGACAAGTGCATGACTCCATTAGGCCGTCCCGAGTTCGTCGCGCTCGGCCTAAAAATTCCTTTTGGCAGCTGAACTGTCCAACTCGGTGCACTGGCACCAACGATTCACCAGCGACGCAACAATGCAAGCAAAAACTTTGTTCATCAGTCATGTGACTCACCAGCGAACGCCGTGATGGAGGCGCCACCGCACAGGTGCTGCAGGATGTCCCACTTGCGCCACGTCTCGACGACCGTGTCGTGGTCCTCGTCCTCCGCCAGCTCCTCCCGCTTCATGTAATCCTCGATCTCAACCGGCGTCGGCTCAACCCGGAACACCTGTGGGGAAAAGTGAGACTCTCCTGTTGCCATACAAGGGGTATTTATTGGTTCGAAAGAAAGTGCTTCGTATGTCTGTCCACACCAGTGCAAATTTGGTCTCTGGTTTACATTTCGAAATCTGCAAGTTCCGATCAAGACGTCATGAAATCTTATGTCTGTACCAGTGCTAGTTCAGCTCTAAACCTGAACTCAATGTTCCCCCCCCCCGCAGCAAGTGCACCTACGAGAATTTCTCGTTTTGCGCTGCGGAGGTGGAAGTTAAAACAGAAACAAAAAGGTTTGTTTTGAGCCAAATGGTTATCTGTGCAGAAGAGTACGTGTAGGAAATTTGCGCATCATTTCAGCGAACAGCAGAGAATATCGCGCAAACATTCAGCATTTCAATCAATGAAAAATTGCAGCAAACATGTTGTACAGTTGGAACTGACCTCTTCATGATGTTTGAAGGCGAGTCCACAGGCTTCCTGAAAAAGAAACAGACAGTGTCTTTTCTCAGAACAAGATCAAAACAAATCACATCTATCTGCGTACATGTTGTTTTGTTTTGTTGTGAACATACCAAAGGCAAAAACCAATTTTGTTTGGTCTTTCTTTGGGCACACTCACCGACAGCATCAAACTTTCTTTGCCCGTCTACAGAAAGCAGGAATCATTTTGATTCAAAACTTACAGCAATTGAGGTTTTGACCATGTCTGGAGACGACAGCTGTGTGTAGCCATGGAGCTGCATGTATTCGCTGAATGCGCTTTCCAGGTCCAGCTCTGCTCGGACTAGGTCGCCCTTCAAATAGTACGCCGATGGACTCAGAGACCTGCAGAACAAGCTTTGCATTTACACGAAGAACTTTCATGTCGTACTGTGGGGGTGAAGGGGGGAGCGGCGTCGTGTTGCAGGTGGGGGCAGCTGTGCGGAGCCTGTGTTGGCTGTTGGACTCACTGACTTGCAAAAAAGCGTGCACTGAATTCACCCTTTCATGCCGCAATGTGCGAGGTGCAGTGGCCGGATTTAAAGTGGATTTTTGGTAGGGGTAGCCGTGCAGTGAGGGCATTGGTGGGAGACAACAGGATAGTGTGGGGAATGGGCAGTGGTGCTGTGGTAGAATGGGTTGCGGACACACTCATACACTGTCCACAATGATTGTTGCAATCGTGCTCGCGAAAGTACCAGACAAACGCTCAACTCGATGTCAGGTATGGTTGTCTTTCAAATAGTCTGAGAAACAAACACAAGAAAGAACTTCACCTACCTAAATTCCAGTGTGCCATTTAGTCTTCCCAATTCCACGTGTGATTTCGCCTCAAAAGGAAAATCTGGAAAAGAAACCATTCGAACTCTACACCTTGGTCGAGTTGTCCTTTCTCTTCGAACACCTTGTTTCACCAAAGTAAACTGTTGAGAGCAAGATATGGATCAATTTGGCGATGAAATGACCACCTGCTTTCATTTTTCCTTTGCATGGACAACAGAAAGGTATTGTACACAAGGAGATGTGTCCTCCCTTTCTGAATGAGCCCCCATGGAATCGCTGCAGAACCTGCTGGTGTCAGCGATTCGATTGGGGCCCCTGAGTCGATTGTACTCCCAATACATCTCTCCCCAGAAACATCCAAAATCCATGTGATTTTCTGGGGTTAGCAGTACAGCCAATAAACCATGGAGTGCGGGGGTGCAATCGACACTGGACAATATGCAGGGCCGTTTGCACACCTGTACAAAGCGGAGGGAGTACACCAGTAACATGTATCAGAAAACATACCTGGTACAGAACCGAAAGTGTCAACAACTTCATCTTCCAGTGGCTGCATGAAAAAGAACCACAAAAGTTCCTAAAGAAAACTAGAATGCTTGGTACCATTGTGTCGTGCCTTGCTTCACCCACAGCATGTGTGCGCACTCTTCAAGTTCATCTTCACTTATTTGTAATCCTAATCTGTCACTCTCCCATCACAAATAAGTTTTTTTGGTATCCTAATTAATGTCCTACTTAAGTTCATCTTCACAAATAGTCTATCCATATTGCCATCACATATAAGGTGTAACATTTTCAGTTTGATGTGTTGCTGTGGTTTGTACAATGTCCATTTCAGTCCATGTTTGGTAATCCATTGGGTTCATTTTCCATGGTCAGTTTATAGTTCAGTCAATTCCATTTTGGGCTTTTCTCCTTTGACATTTGTCCTTCAGAGATCCAGTTTATTAGGTGGCTTAATGTTCCTTCCTGATTTTTGCTATTGTAAAGCTCCTGAGGGATTTGACATTATGCCTTTGTGCCCATTCAGGACTTTACTTGAGGATTCCCTGTGGGGCTTCAACATTACACCTTTGTGCCCTTTCCAGGGTTTGAGGTGAACTCTGGTGGTACAGATGTATGTTCCTCTATTCTCAGCTTGTATCCTGTAGGATCAATGACCAAGGTACTCAGTAATCACTGCTGGTTGCCAGAGTTTGGCTGGTGGTGTGATGTACATCACATTAGTACCAACAGGAAGAATCTGTTCTGGGACAAAGTGGTATTTATCCTTAGAACATAGATTCTGAGTGAGGGAAGGGTCAGCTGGAGAATACACTGGGAGGTCATTTGGTGGTTTCCTTCCATATAGCAGCTCAAAGGGTAATAGCAGTGACTCAGACAAGGGGGGGTTGTCCTGTAGATGGTCATCACTACCTGTGGGTCATTACCAGTTTCTTTAGCTTTGGCAAGAAGACTTTTAATAATGCAGACATATCCTTCAGCAAGTCCATTACTCTGGTGGTGATGGGGGCTTGTAGTTATGTGCATCACTCCAAGGTTCTTCATTGCATTCTGGAAGTATTCACTGGCATAGCATGGGCCATTGTCAGACACAATGGATGCTGGTATGCCAAGCTCACTGAAGATTGCCTTGATATGTTCTGTTACATGCCTTGCAGTGAGATCCTTCAGCTTGCAGATGATAGGGAAGTAGCTCATGTAGTCCACAATGAGTAGGTAGTTGTGCCCATCAAAAGTGAACAGGTCAGTAGCGAGATTCTGCCATGGTTGTGCTGGGACTTCATGACCTAGTTGTGGTCCAATCTGCTTGGAATCTTTCCAGTTGGCTGCAGAGTACTTTAGGCAAATCTTGCAGTTGGAGATGAGATCCTTCAACTCAGCATAGAGCTTTTGCCAGAAGACAGTACACTTGGTGAGCTGGAGGCATTTTTGGATTCCAAGATATCCACAGTGGATCTGGTCTAAGATTTGTTTCCTTTCACATTCTGGTATGATGATCCTGTTGCCTTTCTGCAGCAGTCCATCTGCAACTGTGATTGATTCACAGAATGTCCAGTATGGGTGGAGATCAGGAGGGAGCTCTTTGATACTGGCTGGCCATCCTTGGATGATAATCTCCTTCAGCAGGGTGAGTGTGTCATCTTTCTGGGTACTCTCACAGAGTTGTTGCATCCTATCAGGAGTGCAGTTAAGAGTTGTAGTAGTGTAGTGCACCTGCAGAATTGGAAGCTTGACAGAATCCGAGGTTACTGGTGCTCTTGAGAGACAATCAGTAATGACATTGTCTTTCCCCTTGATGTAGGTGACAGACATGTCATATGGCACTGTCTTTTGGAGGAGTCGCTGTAATGTCTTAGATGCTTCAAGGAGGCTGCATCCCAGAATGAAGACCAATAGTTTCTGGTCTGTTTGCAAAGTGAAGCTTTAGCCCTATAAGTAGTGATGGAACTTCTCAACAGCCCAGCTTACAGTGAGTGCCTTGAGCTCAATGGCCACATAATTCCTCTTTGATCCATGAAGTGCTCTAGAAGCAAAGTAGATTGGCTTCTCATCTTGCAGCAGCACAGCACTAACTCCCTTGGTGTATGCATCTGTCTGGAGGATGAGGGGTTTCTTTAGATCATAGGCTTCATCAGGATCTTCTCCCCAGATGATGATGTCGATGTCATCTGCAATGCCAATCATGTTTGGCAGGGGGTTGTAGATGTTGTCCAATTTCCATTGGAATGCATCACCAGACACAGTGATTCCAAAAGGCAGCTGCATAAACCTAAACCTTCCAAATGGGGTATTGAAGGTTGTCAGGTATGAGCTTTCTTCATCCAGAGGTACCTGCCAATAGCCTTTCTTCAGGTCAATGACAGTGAAACAGGTTGCCATGGCCAGTCAGTGGTAGATGTTATCTGGAGTATGATAGTAGTATGGCTCTCAGATAACAGCTTTGTTCAGGTTTGAAAGATCCAGGCAGATGCAGTTTCTTCTTGCCTGCCCTATCAGTGGATTCCACAATGACAAAACTGTTGATCCAGGGGGTTGCCTGCTCTACTGGAACAATCACTCCAACTTGTTGCATTTCCTGGAATTGCTGCTTGAAGGCAGTCTATTGGTGTACTGGTACAAGCCTTGCTGGAAGCTACTGTGGTGGTACTGTTGGGTCCATATTGATGTGGTATGGGTCACCCAGGAAGGTTCCAGGTCCACCAAGTACCTCAGGGTAAAGTTGCACTATGTCTGCCTTGCAGGTAATGTTCTTGTTGTCACTGCTCTCAGTGGCATGAATGTGTTTTGTGTCCATGGTGCTGGCAATCAGTATTGCTCCATCAACCATGTCTTTGAGACCATCCTTTGGCTTGATGAGGTCCAGGGATAGCACATCTTCAGAGCACAGGAGTATGCTTCCTTCTAGTTCAGTGATATTGAAAAGAAGCTGTTGAGGTGGCTTTGCAGGGTACTTGACATGCACACAAGTACTCCTGAGGTTGGTGATCATGTTCTTGGTGTACACACTCATTGTGCACTGAACAGGTCCAATGTGCTGGAGGTTGACATCACCAGAGAGTTGCTTGTACACAGACACAGGCATGACATTGACATTGGCTCCAGGGTCAATATGTACCTGAAGGTGTGTCCTCTTCTTGTGGTAGTGCCTTGCAGTCAGAGGCAAGTTGACATACAACCTCTTCTTTGGTTTGTTGTCTTGGTGTACTTCGCAGATGTAGAATGAATCATCATCTGTCTCAATGGGTTTCCAGGCATTCAGCTGGTAGATTTTATAATTGCGATCAACTTGATTGACTGCCTTGGTTTTGGTCAGACACCTTGAAGTGAAGTGACCAATCTTGTAGTTTTTGCATTGGTACTTTGTTGCTGGATAGGAGAATCCAGGCCTATGTTGGGTGTCACCACATCTGATGTAGAGGTTTGGGTCAATCTTGGGTTTCCCAATTCTGCTGTTGATTTGGTTTCTTTGCAGGTGGGTAGCTCTCTTTATTGAAGGGCTCCTTCCTTTTTCTTGCATATTGGCTTCATTGAGCTAGTTGCTGGCTTTGGGGATGTTCCAGTGCCTGTTATTAGCCTTGTTGCCTTTGTTGTTGGCCTTTCTTGAACTTCTTGTTCTTCTTTTGGATTTGGTTGTCCTGGGTACTCCCTGGAGCACTTGATCCTTGCTGGATATACTTTGCTATAGCTTTACCTGATTCCAGCTTCTTGAGCTTTTGTTAAATCTGAGCAGTTGTGATATCAGCAGGTTCTTCACTAATGATCCTTCTTATGAAGGTCTTATTATCCAGACCAAAGAGAAACAGATCTCTTTGTAGGGTCTATTCTGTGGCTTTGTCATAGTTGCAGAGCTGCAACTAATTTTGGAGAGTGGTGAACCAATCATCACAAAATTGAGCACCTTGCTTTAACTTCTTTAGGAGGTCATACTGGGCTCTCAGTTCATTGGATTGTGGCTTGCAATAAGACTCAAATTGAGTCCATATGAAGTCTAATGTAAGTTCTTCTGGCTCCTTCTGCCAGGACTTGAGCTTATTGATTCCAAAATCACCTGACCATCTTAAGAGAGTGTTGACTTTGTGAGTGTCAGACACCCCACAATACTCACTATTGAGTGGTAGGGAGCAGGCAATCTTCCATGTGCAGAAATGATTGTAGAGTCCATCATTTATGGACCAATCCATGGAGGGTCCTTCGATGTAAGGCACAATAGTGTCCTTCTGACCATCCTTTGTGTTATTCTGTTTAGAGGCCATGGTAGGCTTTGATTGGGAGTAAGAGTATCACTCTACTAATACATGACATTTAATTCCATTGTAGGCTTTACTTGGGAGTAAGGGTATTGCTCTACCAGTGTTTCACCAAAACTCACTGGGGAGCAAGAGTGTCACTCTACCCACTCCATTGATCCATTTTGGGGGTTCAGGAAGTGGTCCAGGGTTGTGGATGGTGAAAACACAAAAGTGGCTCTAACTTCACTCAGAATTGTCTGATTTGGATATGCTAGGTACTGTTACAATTGTTTCAGTAAGCTCTTTCATTTGAGCATGGTCCTGACAATGTATCTGGCCCTCTAGTGGCACAAATGAGTGAAAATAATGTCATGAGTGCTGCCTAGTGCACTGGTGAAGTGTCAACACAGATCAACTGTTCAAATGCTTGTAAACAAAGCCAGACATTATGACATACACTAGTTGCTGCAGAGGGCAGCAGCTGCTGGGCAGCCACAGCATACCCAAGCTATGCAGCAGCTTGTATGTCCTTGCACTGGAGAAGTAGTCCCTTTGTTCTACATGTTCCAAAAGTGTTCAAAATTGATCAATCCACATCATAAAACATTGCAAAACAGTCAATAGAGGTTATTGGGGTCATAAACTGTTTTTAGAGTGATATGGAGAGATACAACCTGATGGCTGAAGTCCTTTGTTAAAGGTTGGAGGGAAATTTGAATCTAGCTTCAAGTGTCTTTTCAGCACTAATCCAAGCTTTTAATCCATCAATTTTGGTTCAAAAGTGGCTTGAGATCTTATCCCATCTGTGAACACCATGATGTGTTGTGGTTTGTACAACAATAAGAATAATCCTTTGTTCTGAATCTTTATTGTAACAGTACACAAGCCAATTGTGTATGGTGAAACTGTGTTTTCCTGCACACAGTTCACCTGTGTTGTGTTGGCAGGGGGTGGGGGGTGGTCAGTTCAATACAGAGGGGTCCTGCCACTGACAGACAACCAGACAGACA
>JAAUYG010215871.1_pt1 | contig 10590 bp, 7 predicted proteins | sample 7278091 | NCBI WGS metagenome assembly JAAUYG01 (sample SAMN14350201, study PRJNA611818) | marine sediment metagenome | isolation source: surface marine sediment (0.6m) | place: French Polynesia: Moorea | collected 2018-08
TACCCGGTCAAAACAACAACAAACGCACGTGGTCGCAGCACCCGCTGGAGCGGGCGATCGTGGTGTACGGATAAGCCCTCTAGGGCGGGTCGTCGGGGTGAAAAGGTTAAAATGTTCCTGGAGCAGTTACTAGTAGTTTAAAAACTTGGCTAGATATAAGCGTTTAGCTCAGTAACTTGATGATGAATTATCATCATGTTGAGTTTTGTAAATCATATATAAAACCCTTTCCGCGTTATTTTCCAGACGGCATTTCCGATCATAGATCGGTTAGATCCCAATGGCTTCGTCACTTTCCGTTTGTTCCGTGATGCCACACTCTACATGGATGGAGCCCATGTTAAGGTAAGACTTAGGCAAGAGATTGTATCAGTAATTTGAAGAATTCTATAGGCAAACTGTGACGCATTCTTCAACAGGCTCCTTGCCCCGGTTTAGCCAGATACTGTGGATGTGCAGAGGCTGAGGGCCTACAGCCAGCATCACTTGACAAAAACCTGATAAATCTTGTGCCTGTTCCAGGACTTGGACTGTTTAAACCGTGACCTGTCCAAGGTTATAGTTGTCGACTGTGATCCCAAGGCCTTCAAGAAACACCCTCGCAATGCTGTGCTTCTCAGAAAGTGGACTGGCGGGGATGAAGATCGAGTTCTGGTTGACCTGGCAGCATTCCTACGCAGTGAGTGCCAGACTTTACTTAATTCTTTGGAAACTTGCCGCGCTCTCTCAATCTCGCTCGCTCTTTCTATCTCTCTCTGGTATTTGTGCATCAGTGACAGGACTTTTGGGCGTGGAGGAACAAGGGATGCACACTTCAACTTCAGGTTCTGAAGTGGTGAATTTCTTGATACAAGATAAATAACCATATTAGCCCAAGCTCTGCCAGGAAGCGACATACTGCTGATGAGAGTGTTCTGTCTACCGGGGTACCCTTAAAAACCCCATTCTGCAAACTTATCCTGGTATATATTTACATAATAAACATAAATACCCGGTACTTAAAAAATATTTTAGAGGCAGTCAAATACCAATGAGTTGTTATGACAGGCTACATTTTCATTGTGTTGTTGGAATGGCTACTGCTTCCACTTCTATCTTAAGCGCCTTTGTGCCTTTATTTTAGCCATTGCTGTGAGCAATGTTGAAGACGTGCGGACAGTGCTTGATCACTATAACCAATATGATGATCCCATAGAAGCCTTCAAGGAAAACCAGCGCAAAGTACAGGTTAGAATATTGACTGTTTACTTCAGGCTTTCATGCTGTGTTATGTGAATTGTTACCATCATTTAAAAATAAGTTGATGTGTGTGTACAGGGTCTGGTGGCTATGTTACAAGGGTTGTTTATTGGCATATAAGTTCGCTTGTGTGTAAAAATAATAAGATAAAAATAATAAGATGCACTCCTTACATAGCAGCGATAGCGTCTTTCCTTGCCAAAGAAGTAGGAAATGAATACCACTGGGTAAGCAATGTGTACCATGAGCCAAAATGAGGACATTGACAGTTCGTCCCAGAATTGGGGCATTCCATCCTCCATAGGGCTTCCCGTCGAGTTATAGCTGTTTTTTTGTTTTGAGTAAAAATAGTTAAAAAAAACATTCACACAGACCAAATACAATGAAGGAGACCTTGCATTGGCCTGATATTTTAGGAAAAGCCTCATTGGTACTCTTCAGAACAGAACAAGGGTAAATTTTTTCCCCGAGGTGGCCATTTTCAACTGAGTTATGGCCCTGTTTTGAGTAGAAATAGGTCAAAAATCAATACTTAGAGGTCAAACACAAAGAACGAAACCTTGTATTGAGCTGGTATTTTAGGAAAAGCTTCTTATAGGTAATCTTCAGAACAAGTTTAAATTTTTTCCCAAGGCAGCCCTTTTCTACTGAATTATGGTCCTTTTTGAGTAAAAATTGCTCAAACATGCATTCTCAGACGCCAAACACAAAGGAATTATTGAATTGTCCTAGTATTGTCCTCTGAAGACTACCATTGTTATAGGTAGTCTTCAGAACAAGTGTCATTTTTTTTCTGATGAGGTAATTTCCTTCTGAGTTATGGCCATTTTTGGAGTAAAAATAAGTCAAAACTACATTCTCAGAGGCCAAATACAATGAAGAAAACCTTGCATTGTCCTGGCATTTTAGATACAGCTTCTTACAGATAGTCTGCAGAACAAGTTTAAATTTTATTCAAACGGTGGTTTTACACTGAGTTACGGCCATTTATTTGAGTAAAAATAGCTCAAAGATGAATTTCAGGAGTGCTATATAATGGGTATTTTGGGGGGCAACCGAGATGCCTCATCGTGTTGCACAGCAACCGACTGTCTAGTTCATTTTGAGGTGTGAAACAGGAAAAATTTGGAAGACTTGAAATCAAAACAACGTATGCTCATTCCTTTATTCATGTAGATTGCATCACATTTCATGTTGTTGTTGAACGATATAATTAAAAGTATAGCAAAATTTGCAGATCACAGAACTGTACTATCAAGGTCTGGACTCCATCGTCCACGTTATAGTCAACTTGTATGTGTTTAATTACTTTGTAAACATATATATGTTTTTCACAGGGGGCTGTTATTTCATATCAGGCTACTAATTTACTATAATTGACAAGCTACTCATTACTGTTAAATGCTTGTATCGTGGTTTTACTATCCTTTCATGCTATTGGTTACACCCAGTTTATTTATAAAGATGAAGTCCTCAAGAAATATACTATAACAAAATCAGACGTTCACTACAAATTTGATATCTTTCAATTAAATTCATGACTGCTATTGTTGATTAAGTAGCATGTTATAGTGCATTAATGTTAATTAGAATGACTGCTAGTGAAAATATGTGTTATTTGGTTTAACATTTTGTAAATTGTTTCTGTTCTTGTGAGTTTTAGTTATCCCAATCACAATAGCAAATTGCCATCAAAATTCATCTGTCAGATTTTGGGTCTGGACCCAGCTCTGCAATAACTAACAGTAAGATTCAGCAGTAAAACTTGTGAACCCAAGTTTAGCGTTGCTAGTATGTATCTTGTTTGAGGGTTTGAAATAAGATGCTGTAAAGTTCCTGCAGTTGCTGGCTACACCTCCTGCATTTATGGGCCTATCAGTTCACTGCCAAAGATCATTCTCCATGTTAAGACTTGCGGAACAGTAACACAAACTTGGCAGTGTATCACAAATTTACAGCCATGTTTTACAACTTTCTTGGTGCAACATGTGGGGTCTTTGAGATATGGAGAGCAGTCCAATATAATGTATAGCTTCAGGCATATAGGAATAATTATGTCATAAAGTCTGCTGAAACTTTTTTCTCTCTTCCCTTTCCCCCTACACATCTTCCATCCAGGAACACCAAGAGATCCAGGCCAAAGCCTCACAAGAGCAGCAAGAGAAGAGATCAAAATTTGGGAATTTTGGTTTTGGAAAAAGGAGATGAAACCTGTGTGAAAGACTAGCAGTAGTTAAGACAACACTATGAGGTGAGGCGAGGCCGTGCTAACAAAACTGAACAGAATCAACCAGCCTTAAAAAAAAAGGAAAAAACAAATAAGGACTTGCAGGAGGCCTCCCTGGACACCCGCTCCCCCTCCTATGTGGTGGTGATGGATTGACAAAGTAGATTGGTTTGAAATCCAAACTGAGTAGAGGGTCTGAGATTGCAGGAAGTAATGCCAGAGCCTACTTCAGTGCCTAGAAATCCCGCCTAAGATGTATGTTACAGTGGATGCTGCTGTAAGGCATGGCTGTCAGATTTAGTGCCCTCGCCTGAGTGCTGCCATTACATCATTGGGTGGTTGTGTTTTCATCTGGGGACTGGCTGTTTGAAAGGCAAGAATTCCTGGAATGACAGATGGAGAGGAGGGAAGAAGTATGGCCATCTTTAAATGTCCAACCCAGCCCTGGGAGTACGGGTAGAGTATGTGCCACTGCCAGACACTGGCAGCAAACTCCCGTCGGGCTTAACCCATCTCCTGATTTGCATTTTAATGTGCTTCTTGCCTGGGGATGTTTATGATCCTCTATGACAATAACAAGCTTTTATCATAGTTACACATCAGTGTAATTAACATAGCAACAAATTTGTATAACAAACAGGGTATTATCCAGAATCTTAGTACACTATCCATAAGCTTGTCCTTTCTCGGTTTGATAAAAAATTAGCATAAAAAATATGGTATTGTTCTAAAGAGGAGTACATTTAAAATCTGTAGGGTAGCTTTGAAAACCTTTGGTTAGATTGGCCACTGTTCCTGCATAAAACTTGGTATGTTTATCTCGGTTTGTTTTTGATATAATTTGAAGTTTTTTATCACTACATCACATGGAAGTATTTAACTACAGTTGCGAAGAGATTGTGAGGTGTATACAGTACTTTGAATTTGTAAGATTCCACTTGAGCAAATTATGAAATTTTGTTACCAGAGCCCTTTCATTGCACGTGGTATCTGTTAGGCAGTCACGGTTATTTGACTTGAACGTACTGATGCTCTACTTTGTGTACAATGGTGGAACCTGGACTACTTGTGGACAAATTGACTGTATTCTTTGTTGGTCTGTTGAGTTGAAATGCTGTGGAGTATTAAATGGTGTTGTGTGGCTAATAACCATGTACGGTCCTTTGTATGGGGCCACTTTATCATGCCCAAGTGTGGTTGAAATACAGAACTTTTATAGGCATTGCACATGAATGCTACTCTACATGTATGTATTGACTTTTATTAGAGAATTTGTTGCATGCTACACTGGTCCCTGCAATTTAAGACCCCTCCATTTTAAGACCGCCCACTTATATTTTCAATATAAATACAGTAGTCTATTTTACAACCCTCTATTTTAAGACCACCCTTGATTATAAGACCGCTTGATTTGGTCACAAAGGGTAATTTTCTGTGTTAAATGACCTTTATTTTAAGACCACCTGCAATGTAAGACCAGTTTCTTGGTCCAATGAGTGGTCTTAAAACAGAGGGACCACTGTATCCCTTCATTTTCACGCAACCTGCAATTTAAGACTAACATTTTTTTCTGGCTGAATGGGTGGTCTTAAAATGCAGAGACCAATTGCAGTTTAAATGTGAGATTTAACATGCTGGCAGGAGAATGCAACAAATAAACTTTTGAATAGAAATATTGTCTTTGTCTATTACGAAAGATGGGTTAAAAGTTCAGGTCCCCATGTTTCATGAGTAAATATTGTCCTGCATAGGCTGGTAATATGTTGTTATGCATCCCTTAGTTATTATCCAGCAAAAGTGCGATTTTCAAAAAACCCTTAAAAGTACTCCTCTTACAGATACTCACTGTACATTCAAAACCCTGTATGGTTGCATTATACATGTAGCCAACCCGTGATGTCCCGAGGAAGCTTGACATAATGATGATTATTAGCCAACATCCTTGTATTTTGCAGTGTGCAAAAAGGCAAGCACCTTAAGAAGACAAAAGTGTAGCTAAATCGTCTCATGAATTTTTATTGAAAAATTTCCAAATTACATGTATCTGCCAGGCTTATATGGTTCCATGTGATAATTTTCATACCAGTCATTCTTTAGTACCGGTACACAACTGCTTAGTACAACAGACAACGCATGCACTGTAAACTGGTTGTCACGTAAAACTGTTACACCTAAACTGTCATGTCAGATCCTATATTACAATGTACATGTATTACCAAAACCTTATTACATGAACACATCTAAATATAATTATAAACCTTGTACATTACGCCTACTGATTAATTAATATATAATCAATTACGATGCAAATTGAGGTAAATATGTAAATGTATATATTCTGGCTTATATACAGTGTTCAAATAACGTCTTGCATAAATGTTTCCTAAATGGAATAAAGCTCAAAGTTAAAAGATATGTACCAATATTTAATTATTATGACAAATAACAACAGTGTACAATGTACTACAAAAATGGAGAATGACCGAGTCAATAATAAGCACAGTAAAGTGAAAACTGATGGATAAAATGATTTTTAAACTGTGATAAAATGGTCCTAAAATACTCTCAAATGGTCTTATGCAAATGCTGGCTGGCCCATATTCTTGAAACAAATTCAGTCTAAAAAGGAACTAAATCCGGTAATAAACTTGGTACTCATTGTGTTTTCCATGCTTAAGGTCAATTGGGACTGAAAGTTTTAAAATTTTTTCTGGAAACGTTTTGGTTGGTTGGCCCTAGCCATGGGTCGCTGTTGAGAAGTCGAAATTTCTAGGTGCAGGTCCTAATAGCTTGTTAATTACGTGGTCTTAACGTAAGGTTGCATTGTGACTTCTTTCTACACACCAAATAGTACCAGTCAATTTAATATAGTGACATGTTCAATATGATACATGTATACACTAAACATTCCTATAAAAACAACCCAGCCCTACTGGAATTCGATGTCGCAATACACGTACATGTATAAGTATATAAATTACATCAAGCAGAGTTAATTCCTTATCTATGACACGGTACATTCAAGCATAATACACATTACACGTATTCGTATAGGTGATATTGCCACTTGTCGTAGGTCTTTTCTACAGTGTTACACGCAGTCATTCACTGGGATAATTGTGGCCTGGGTGCTGTATGGAAAAGCAAATCTGACAAGAATCTCGAATCTTAACTGATGGTCATGGGAGTACTGTCCTGTACCCTGTCCTGTCCGATACCCTGTACTGTCCGAGATGACAATATCGGATGTCACACTGTTCCATTTGCCACAATGATATATGGATATGTACATGTAAACTATGAATACCAGGATCGGGTTACACATATATTTCCATCAACAAAAAGATTCAACAGTGTATTGATAGTCACATTTAAGATAGCAGTACTGATACTAAAGGATATATTAGTAGTAGCTTATAGTAACAAAAAAAATATTGTACATCTTGCATAGCAATTGTTTATAAGTAAATTCACAAAATCTGTCAAAAACTTGAGCCTTATAACGAATTGAAATAAATATTTTTGAAATAACATAACAGTGCTTATAGCCTAACATTGCTATCATACACCAACATAAAATGATGCAACAAACGAATTTCCCCTTAGAAATATATGTAGTGAAACTTGTATATACAATTTTATATATAAAAACCACCATAGGGACCAACAAAATTTGGTCCTTATACACAGGTGGTCTTTATACGCAGGTTCAATAACAAGAATAACAGAAATTACACCCCTGGGGACCTGTAAAATGTGGTCTTCATATACAGGTGGTCGTTAAGAGCAGATTTCAATGTAATGTAAATACTAATTGACATGGCTTGATGTGTTTAATTTCACTGAACAGTACATGAACGCACGGATATGTACAATGATGGGTCGATCTGCTCCAAACTTTAATCTGTCATATAATTTCAAAGATACATATTAGAGTTGATCCCAACAGGTTGCATAGGCTTCTATGTGCAAGATATGATCAGTGTTTTTGTGCCATTACTTCACATTCCGCTACATGTACTATATGTGTTGTGCTTCACGCCTTGGGAATATCAAGCTGTTTAGATGCTGAAACTCCTCCATGGATCCACCCTGAAAGAGAAAGCCATTTACTTGAATATGGCAATAGCAGGATCTATATTGCTTTTAAAAGATAATTCAACATCAGCATCTAATATTTTGTGAACAGTGATCTCGAAGGTCAAGGCCGGTGTGGCTTTGATATATGTGCATTTTGATATACTGGTATTTAATGATCCCACAGAACCACTTGTTGGTCAAGCGTTGCATAGGTACGGTACATTTGGAAGTCTTCAAATGACTCCACATACATACCGGTACATGTGTGAATTACTTCTGAACTCTCTACGCTATCTTAACTTCAGGCCTGTAGTATGAAATCTATCGTCAATTATAGCCAGGATAACAACAAAATATCAAAACTGGCATTTAGAAAATAAGGTCTTCACCTATAAGAAACACATCAAAGCGATTGCACAATTCATCTCTGTGTCGGTTCAATTAACAACGAAGGCATGCAGTGCACTGCCATTTTCCAGTCCCATCCAAGGCCATCCCTGTGCTCTTGTAACAGGTTCTGTTTACTTGATGGCCTTCTCCATTCAGGAATATGATCCATGGGACGTGTTAACATGGCAGGTGAACCAGGCAGACAAAAGGTAAGACACCCATAGCTGATAGCACCAAGTGAACATTACAGTGAAATCACTGGAAGCACCTGGTAATCTCAGCCATAAGTTACAAGGAATGGCCTTAAGAACAAACTGGAGGCTACAAAGAACCTGCTATTCACAAAACAATGCCTACGATTGTACTATTATTGTCTCTTCCTGAAATGCCACTTCTCATATTCCATTAGCCACTCATGATCCCAGGAATACTAACAGCGAGTACCCGACTAGTCTGAGTAAGGACTGTTATGATGACACTTAAGGCACCACAAATTCGTAACTTAAATAGTCGGTTTTATTCAGAAGCCAAACCACCATTGGTCACATGACTACCCTTTAGCCAATCCCATTTCATCATATAAAGCTTCAACCAATCATGAGGCATCACAGATTTCACGTCTTTTTGCCTCTTTCGGGTATCTGTGGAACATTTTCCCGGCAAGGTGCTCCAAATGCTCTCCATTGTATCTATTGTTCTCGCCCATAAAAAGTGTAAATGGTATATGGAAGTGCCAAGTATTGGTTTAAATTTGAAATTTATAAAACATGAGTATTTCTAATGCCCACTTTTAAAGAAACACAGCACTTTACATTGTGAAGAGCATCAGATATTAAATCCCCTCCCCCCCCCCAACAAAAAAAAATTACATCCACTGCTTTAGCATTATGTCCAGCCTTTCTGGAACCAGAATTTAGTCTGAGCCACAATTAATCTCCCAGATACCATGCAGGAAGGTAAGGGCAGATATACTTGTCACTTGAAGATACCATTTGGCTTGACTGCATTGAGATGTAAACATTTAGTAACTAAATCAATCTACATTGCCGAAAGACGCCCGTCGCTGAACCGTGATCGAGGTCGTCCCATGAGCTTCCATCTATATGTAAACATTTAGTATTACCGTGAAATATCGGTACCGGTATAGCGATTGTCGATTTAGATCGTGGTGTGTATCTCTTTGACTTTAACGTTTACAAATGTATTAGTAGGCGACTGAAGGAAATGTCAAGCCCTTTACTGAATAATAACTGGAAAGCTCAGAGGCTCATGCAAGAAATTTCATATCCGGATTGGTTGAAACTCAGAAGATGGAATACCCTGTGTTGCGTCAAGCAAGGAACTCTAGTATATATGGCAGACATGTACATGATTAGCTAATCAAATCTGCCCTTTCAGTCTCTTCCATCTAACCTTACATACTATGTATTTCCTGTGTCAGACTCTGACTGGGAATCTGACAGGAAGCTTCCGGACTGGCAATCTGACGCCTCCGTCTGCCCCAACTGTACTTATTAACCCTCATCCCTACACCATGGAGATGTCATTTGTTATAGATTTTTCATTTCCTCTGACAAGGGTCGGTATAACAAAAACTACTTACTCTCCAACATGCCGATTGCTCCGCTACTGGAGAAAAACGAGTTAAGATGATCTTGCCAATTATTTCTAAAGTTGCTTTCGAGAAATCGAGCCCAAGCAATTATTGGAGATTGGCTGTCTGGTAATGAGAATGTTCCAGGATTTCTAACCTTGGCAACACAGGTGAGAAACCTGTCTGATTTACATTCCAGAACAACAATGACTCTTCCTCCCTGGACTGCCTGAAGACTGAGGTATACCGATGTATATAAATGGCCTGCATACATCCAGATACTGTTTTCAGTAGAACCGGTGTGGAAATTAAGAACCCCCTCCCCCCCTCCATTGTCTATAATGTCTATAAAAATATGTTCTCACAAGACAGGTGATCTTTGGTGCCAGGTTCAAATATATTGACATGTAGAACAACCTTCTGGAAGGAATACGGTGGTCTCTCATGGCAAGGGTCTCTCACTATAGGTCTCACTATACGTCAAGTATACATGGCTTAGCTGGTGTGCATGTAGGAGAGAAAGATTTTCCTTGCATAAGAGCTGCAGATCTCTAGAGCTCCACATGGGCAAAAAATGATTGCGACACGGCCACTTTAAAAGTTGTAGAATCTGACGTGACCCTTTATTGATATAAACTGTAGAAAGTGACATCAAAATGTATAAAACTTGTAGAATCTATGTTGAAATTTTATAGAAAATGAAGATTGACCTGGAAGTCTTACAAAATATAATTATAATATAAATATATGTATAAATGTATATATGTATAAATATATGTATCTAAGTATAAAAAGTGATGCGATGAAGTGAAATTCTTATAAAAAGTGACATGGGACACAGAAAAAAACAATAACAATAACAATAACAAGAGGTCCAAGGACCTTGTCGCTCTGCTTGACAGCTGCAGTTGGGATGACACTGGCAATTTTCTGCAGAGTGCAGACTTGTATCAAAATCTCACTGCTGCAGATTAAATCAATTGTAACATGGGTTAACTGTCACACAGTACCTCGCTATGCATGTATCAATTTTAGATCATATTCGACATCTTAACTTTGA
>JAAUYG010024272.1_pt1 | contig 10589 bp, 5 predicted proteins | sample 7278091 | NCBI WGS metagenome assembly JAAUYG01 (sample SAMN14350201, study PRJNA611818) | marine sediment metagenome | isolation source: surface marine sediment (0.6m) | place: French Polynesia: Moorea | collected 2018-08
AAGCACTGCACTGTGTGAGAGCATTCGCTATCAGGCCAAGTCTGAACAAAATGTCCGACAAGACCTGATACCCAGGGTGGGCCACGGGGAGGCTGCTCTCTCCACCCCTCGGCTGACCCAGTTGTCTTTGTTCTTACTTTGCTATGTATGTTATATCAGTTTTTACTTTAGTGGTTGCATCACTGTATATGACTACTGGCTAAGGAACACATTGTACTATAATCTGGGTCCAGTTTCTGGAAAAATCTTAAGTCTAGAAACAGACTTAAGTTCACCTTGGTAACCATTGTCTTTTCCATGCTTAAGATCACTAGAGATGTTAAGATTTTTTTAGAAACTGGACTCTGGATAGGGAAATTCTGTATGAGCTCCACGCGGTATTGAGTGACGTTGGCATGTAAAGTGTCATTGTTCTGTATGAGCTCCACACAGTATTGAGTGACATTGGCATATAAAGTGGACATCATTGTCGTCTCCATTGTATGAAGACCTTTCAAAGCACTAGATCAGGGTGAGATATACATGTATCAAATCCCAGCCTGATTGTTGCAGAAATAGACACTGTAATCTGTTTAAATATGCTCTCTGTTCACTTTGACTGTAGTGTAGAACAAAACTGTTTTGTATCAATGTAATTAATCGTGTCTGGTAGGGCACTAATAAGGCCTGGCATACAAAAAAAAAAGAAATTCAAGTGAAATAGATCACAACTGCCTTACCATTTGAAAGAGCTCCAGGAACATCTTTGTTTTCCGCAAACGGACAGAGTCCACCTCAGGGTCCCAAGGAAGTAAGAATTCCAACTTCTGTTTGGCTCGGGAACTGACAGAATTGATGTATTTCCAGTTTCCTCTGTCCTCTACCCCAAAGTTTGGTGGCAACAGAAAGAGTATAACCTCTCCTTCTAAGCCACCAAAGTCGTCCAGCGTAGACATCACTATGCCGTGGGCTGGAAATGTTTTCATGCTATGTACATTCCACTGAAACTTCTCTCCAAGTATTTGCTCTAGAGAGGTGATCTGTTGCTCATCATCACAAAGGATAACGATATGGCTTTCATATATTCCTGAACCAATCCTCTTAATTTGGCATCAAGATATGAAGCATTGTCCTCCAAACTGTTGCCAATGAAATCGAAGATGACATTATCACCCTCTGTTTCATTAAGGCACACACATGTTCCTTCAACCTTGGCTTGTTTCTGGCTGGCTTGCATGAAACGATTGATCTTTCTACTGTTCCTGATGTTCTCATGCATTGTGTGCAACTTGATGTCTTGTGTGGCCATAAGCCCATTACTTTCTGTGGCAATATGCTCTGCCAGGTCTCTCAGTGCAAGGTGAAAACTCTCTGGTAAACATGAATGGAAGTCTTGGTCAGGATCGAAAAATATGGCAACTTCAGCTTTGCTTTGAGCAGCATGAGTAAACAACAGATTGTAAAGGTCATCGGGATTCTCTTTCCAGTCTTCACTTAGTGAAATTGCATGTATGTCATCCACAATTATGGTCTTGGCAGTTTTAGTAAGCCATTGTCTCTGCTGTTGTGACAGGGAAGTAGTGGCCTTCAAGGTCCACACTTCACAGTCTGTCTGAGAAGTAACAAATGCTTTCAAACCATCACTGCTGCATATATACAGAATTTCATTCGCTGTATATCCTCGGGATTTAGCATCGTGTACCAGATTCAGGGCTATGACAGTCTTCCCGGTGCCACTCCTGCCATTGACCACAAGGATACGTTCTTTCCTGTCCATCAGAAGTCTGGCTTGTTCTTCGGTTAGATGCTCAATCAGAACTTTCCCATGTCGATCTTTCACAGAGTATCTATCTTTTAGTAGCTCATGAGCCAGTCCATTGCATGAAAGAGCAAATTCTGCACCGCATTTTGCACATGGATAGGGCACAGGTTGACTGTGTTGTCCTTCCGAATCCCAGATTTCTGTGACAGCTCCAGTCATATGAACTAACAGTACCTGCACCTCAAAGTGAAAAGGAACAGATTGGTATGGCCTGTTGATTGCGAGGGCGAGGAATTTTTTCTTCAGTATTCGCGCATGGTGGAGTGCATACCTAACGAGGTGGTTGCTGTCTTGTTTCTCTGACTGCATTGTATCTTCACTTAACTCAACATCAAAGCAACAAATGAGTTTGGGGTGTGCATTTGTAGACACGATAAGAACATAGCAGCCCATACATACTTTGACCTCAGAGTCATATGAATCATTGCCCGGTTCACTTTCTGTGGGTATGACAGTTGCGATTCCATGCCATTCTTTCTTGCTGATGTGCTCGATGATGTTTTGATACTGAATTCCATTCCATGTTTTCATCTGTGGAGGTTGAACACAAGGATACCATACTCTTTGCCCTTGATGTGCATCAAGATATTTTGCCATCCTCCCTGTGCAACAATCCAGCAAATTTAAATCATGAACTGTAATCTCAATGTCGTCACCCTCAAATGATTTCTGCAATTTGACATCCTCCCTTTGGGCAGCCTGCGTTGTTGGAAAGTCATCCTTTTTTACTGTGCCAGATAACCTTCTGTTGGAATGCTCCCTGGTAACAGTTGGGTCTTTTAGTTCAACAGATGCTTTCATATGTGCCTGCAGCTGATTGCATTTGCTCTCTTTCGTTGGTGAGACAGACGATGCGCAAAATTTCTCATTCCATTCTTGAAATGTTGCAAAGTGTGTAAGATCTCCACTGTCATTCACAAAGACATACGTGGGTGGTTTTAGAAACATTCCACCACTGTGCCTGGTCACCGTGATTTCTATGACCTTTTTCATGTTGCCATCTGGTTGGTAGACATCATGGTAAAATAGGTCCCAATCGGTTCCACGAACAGCGGACTGATTGTCCCCGTTTCCTGCCCAAATACATCCATTGAGAGATACTGCAATATAGCCTGTCAGTTCTCTCTCTTCCTGATCCTGGTTGTGAGTTGTCTCGAACCCTCTAACCACAGGGTGTTTCATACTTTCCTTCACACCAAGGATGAGACTCCCACCGTCAGTGTTGGCAAACGCAGATATATTTGTCAGTAACTCATTGTCTCTGTCCAATCTCGATTTCAGCTTCGAAGCAACAAAGGTCAATTCCTTTGTTTCGGTTTCATTGTCGTAGTAATGTTTGAACTCTATGTTCTGACTTTCACAATACTCTGTGGGTATTTCTTCATTCATACCAAACGACTCCCTTGTTCCAAGCACCTTTTGGAGTTGAGAAGAGCAGAGAGTGAGTGATGTTCTTTGGCTTGCGTCGAGTATCCTCTGTACTTCTTCCCTATCTGTCACTGATTCAATGCCAGTTGCATGTCGACCATAGACATTATACTTGAATGTGATCATGTGTGAAGACTTGCACACAAACAAGTAAATCCTCAGTTGATTCCCAATCTTCGTGTATTTGTATCGGATTAGAGACCTGTATGTGGAATTGGGGACCCACTTTGATGTCACATGGTCCTTCAGGTTCATCAGCCACAGATCTCTCTTCTTATCTGACTCTGCTCTGTTACAGTATAACACACCCAGTCCCCCACTGGTGTTCATGAGGGCAGTCATGAACACCAGTGGGTCTCCTCTCCTGTGCCTTTGTCATATCTGTTGATGTCAATCTCCATCACAAAATAATATTCAGCATATTCCATGTCTGGGCATGGCTGTGCCTGAAAAAGATGTGAAAAAGTTTGTCTACCACACAAGGCTTCAAAGGCTGGTATGATTCAAGAGAAAGGCCCAGTGGGGAATTGTCTTCAAGGCCGCATAGAGCATTCAGAAAAAAATGTATGGAATAGGGTCATAACTGTGGGATGAGTACTCTCCATTGGACACGGATATATTTTAGGCTCTTCTGTTTAATAAAATTTGAATTTTCAAAATTACTATAAGCAACATTTCATTTCTGAGGACCGCCACAGAACGTTTACAAAAAGTTTGGTCGCAATATACTTAGTAGTCGAAATTGTGGGAATGTCAGCTTTTGAAATTTGTCCTCCCATTGGGTCCCATAAGGCATAAGGTAACGAAAATTAGTAAACTTTTTTGAAAGTTTAAATTTGAAATTTCAAAATTCAACGACGTAATCTTTATGAAGACTGTCACTGGATAGATCTAGATAAAGTTTGGCTGAAACCGAATAACGGTATCGTTTAGAATTCTAACTCCCACAGGGTCCCATAGGGTACCAAAAATGAAAAACAAAATCATCAACATTCAAAAATCCAAAATTTCCAAAACGGATAAAAAATCTGAAGATATGGTAGATAGCTACTTTCCCCACAAATATCACGTTGATTCGCTTGGTGGTGTATGGGAAATACTTTTTACGAACTATGGACGGACAGACGATAGATGCCCGTGCCGTGGTATTAGCTCTGCTGGCAGAGTCAAGCACAGCTATAAATGTGCGAGGAGTAACCTTTTGAAATTTGCATTATAATTAAGGTTCTGTGTCAAGAAAATACATCTCATAACATATTAAACACATTTCGACAGCACAAATTAAATACTCTGAGGCATAGCAAAACAAATTTAAAATTTCAAAACCGTAAGAAAATGTGGTGCACTGTGCACTCCCTGTTTTGTGCCTTTGTAAGGACAATGACACTGGCTTACTTTGGATACCTCGGAGATGGTGAGCACCATGGACTTTGAGAAATTCCGGAAACATGCGAGATGTGGATCTGCAGCTTTTTTTTAAAGTTAGTGTTAATCCTTACAACGGTTTCTGAGAACATGGGCTTTACTGATGGCCCGCATCACACAACGCCCACGCCACGACTGTCACTGTGGTGGCAGAGTCAAGCCAAAGTCAAAATGACTGGACGTATTGATTTGAGGAATCCATTTATAAATTGAGGTTGATATCAAAGTGATATAATCAAGTACATTCTCTCACAAGTAAACTTTCTCCACACACAGGGACAAATGGTCTGGCTACTTACACCATATCGTGACCTTATAGTCTCCGCTAGTACCACAGTAGCTGAGCTAAATATATGCAGACATGACGGGTTTGAAGCAACCTGAATAAAGCATTCCGCTACATTGATTTCAATTCATGCAACATTGTTAGTTCAAATATGCGTTCCTGGCATCCAGATGGTTACACTGGCTGTCGCCGTTCTCTCATGGAGACGGACGTAATAATAGTAAATCTAATGCTAGCACGGCAAAAAAACGAGTGGGAATATATACATTTTCCTCACTAGTATAACAAAACTTTTGTTCACTTGAATCTCTCTAGCATATTTCTGGTATAATAAGATTGTACTGACATGACTCACATTTTTCTGGTATAATAAAATTACACTCACTTCATTCTCTCGTTTTTCTTCTCCGTGCCCTTCATCGATTTTGGTTGTCCTTAAAAACAATCAATGGCTTTAATTGAAGCAACTTTCATGAGCGATAATTAGATATTGAAGTAAACTTAATACATATACCCATATTATATCACAGAGTTGCAAATGCTGTCTTTATAATATCAGTATTAATAAGGATGCCACAATTTTGTAAATCGTTAGAGTTGGGACTTTATCTTGTTTATGCAATGTTGAAAATACTGGTATATACCCCTCAAAATATTTAAGGGATCAAAGTTAGCGTAGCATAATAAAGACAAACAAGGGGACAAAGATCCAAACATTCTTTAAGGGAGCAAATTTAGCGTAGTTCATTGTCAAATCAGTGGCCATACCAGCTACTGATTTGACAATAAACAGTGTTATAGTGTTGGAACGTGTTTGAAAGGTTAAAAGGTCATGCTCGCAGCGTTTGTGTGTTTGGGGGGTGATTCCCCTCTGGGTTATGTAAAAACTAAGTTTTTTTCTGCCAGAACTGCATTACCAAGCACAATGATTCGACTAAACAAGACTACATTCTGGAAGGATTTTCCATATATATTACCTCTCGGATTTTTGCCTTGGTTTGGGATCCTTCGCTTTATATGTGTGCAACATAGATCTATCCTTGTGTTTCTGCAAAGTAAAGTTTACATCTGGAAGTCATACTAACCGCTCGTGCGTTATATTTATGTTTTCATGCAGGTACTGCAGCAAAAATAGCAAATTATACACGTACGGGATATACAGGCCACAAATATTTGCATTAGCGTGGATGTCCACATAAGTGTGTGAATAGGGATATCATGGGTATACGGAACAGCAAACATATTTTTGCTAATTGTGGTATAAATGGGTGGCTATGATATTCACGTTAACTAGGGTAATCCCCGCGGGAAAGTACATTATTTTACAGTCTATAATTGACCAAGAATCTGATGGTCAAACCCAGACTAAAAGATTCAGAATATGTCAAATTCCATCATCTTACCAGTAACACTTATCATTTATAATGTGATTCGGAGCAATTACCATTAGGGAACACGGCGGGAAAACTGCTTGCATTATGAACTAGTTTTTTTACATTATACTTAATCATCTATTAAATGGGACACGTTGCTTTAAATCGAAGTCTGTAGTCACTACTGACAGTCTATGGTCACTACTGCTTGTGTGAACGTTACTTACACAGGCCTCTCCGTCTGTACATTCCCAGCACAGGAACTGCGAGCAATCATAACAGAAACAGCAAGGTATGCTCTCTGGTCTCTCACAGCTGCTACATTTATGTAGGATTTTCTGCACTGACCCCTTTCCCTTGACCTTCTGTAGCGCTCTCTCTGTCAGGTGACATTCCAGACAGGCCCAGTGTTGGACCTTGCCATACCACACCTCTGCTAGGGAATCATTCTTCCCGCAGATTACGTCACAGGTATAACAGGTTGGGGCGTCGAATCCGGCCATTGCGGTCCTGGATAGAAATAGGTTGTTATGAAGTAGCTAGTGCCTCACATTTAATGTAAAGGACAACACGCACTGAATATCCACTTCAAATTTGGTTACCGTTTGTGAGGCTGCTCGCCCAGAAATAATTATAACTCAGGCCAACGTACGTTTTGAAGCACAGGATCAGTGTAGGTGGGTATTTTGAGAAGTGGCAGTTAACACACGGTCCTGTGGGCGGTGTCGTTTTACTGAAGCATGCGGTCAGCCAACCATGTCCATTGTCGCCAGTACGTAAACAAGAGACAGCCATGAATACGTCAAAAAATGGAGTACTTATAAAAGGGGCATTTTTATTGTAGTTTCTTTTTCTCGACAGTGTCCAAAACGTTATAGACCATGTACTAAATAAATACAATACTATTAATGTGTCAAATTATTGTAATTATATCGAAAAAAAACTATATATTAACACATTTCAATACTCCTTTGCACAATAAAATGTCAGAGAGAATCCTATCTCAGCTATACACTTGACTGCTAACAGATTACACTTTACTGGGAATTACCACTGGCCACCCATGTAATTGCAAAGTCATGCATTATGGACACGAAAACAAGTATATCTACGCCATGTGGTCCAGTAAAAATCACTTTTAAAAAAGTGCAGGTAGAACGAGGTCTGGGAGTATTGTTTTCATAATACTATCACTGATGTTGAATGATCAACCTGTGCTTTTAAAAAATACAAAGTAGTAGGAATAGCTAAGCGAAAGTTCTTAGACAAAGACAGGTTTCTTCCGCTCTACAAAATTTTCATCATACCTCACTTGAATATGCTACTTTGTGACAATATCCATCAGTCCATCTTGATGTCAAAATTATTTGTTTCCTTATACTGCTCTTTTCACAACCCGCGTCGCAAATATAGCGGATTAATTATATTTCTCGATATGTATAAGTCACCTGAGCCCTATTCAGTAGACTCTTTCTGATAGATTTTCCCTCTTATAAACATCCCACGCATGCCTATAAAAGTCTCACAGCATTGCAGCTTTAAGCAAGATAATCCGTGCAGTTGCATATATTTCACTTACATATTTCAACACCTGCAGCAGTGGTATATCATGTGAACTCTGTCTCAGCTCTAGTACTGAATTTAAGAATTTATATCAAGTAGTAACCAGAAATTTTTGCCTGTTTCCTCTCAAATACACATCTCAGTACATATACTAGGGCTGACTGGATAACACTATTAAATAAAGTAGTTACTGCACTCATAGAAATACCGTTCTTACACAAACCTAGAGGCTCACCTTTTCTGCAGTATCAGAGAAATTGTTATTGGACCATTGGTATTATTTTTGATTATGAAACGGGCACTCCCTTAAAGTCCCATTTCCTTTTACTGACACTTACGGTATATAAATCACACAATTTTCAATGGGTTATATTCTAAACCATTTCACTTGCATACTTGTCTGCCGCATCTATTAGCTTTTGTAATCCCTGTGGACTTAATTCAGAAGTAAAACATCAGCATAGCAGAATACACCGTATGTCGGATTTACCCATCTTTACGCCAGCTGGCATAGAAGACAAGGTTTCAATCATTTATTGGTAGAAGATAAACATGATAAATGTGGATGAAATCCACCTTGGCGTGTGCCCTTATTGGTTTCTCCAACTCCATATAACATGCAATAGCAAAATAAAAAATAATCCAATAAAGTTCTGGTGGGCCTGTAGATATTCGTATGTCCCATAAATGTCACACCACGGACTTTTGAGCAGTATCGGTAAATAGGCCCAATCGTGAACTAGAGCTGTCACGATCGACAAGCCACGCACTGTTCAACAATATTGATAAATAGAAAAAGAGTCATTACGTAAAAAACGGGCTGTTCAGCAATATTGATAAATAGACAAAGAGTCATTACGTAAAACATGGATTGTTCAGCAATATTGATAACTAGACAAAGAGTTATTACGTAAAACATGGACTGTTAAGCAATATTGATAAATAGACAAAGGGTTGTGACGCAAAACACGCACTGTTCAACAATATTGATAAATAGACAAAGAGCTGTCACGCAAAACATGGACTGTACAGCAATATTGATAAATAGGCAGAGTTATTACGTAAAACATGAACTGTTCAGCAATATTGATAAATAGACAAAGAGTTGTGATGTAAAACACGGACTGTTCAACAATATTGATAAATAGACAAAGAGTTGTGACGTAAAACACGGACTGTTCAACAATATTGATAAATAGACGAATAGATGTGACATAAAACACGCACTGTTCAATAACATTGGTAAATAGACAAAGAGTTATCACGTAAAAAACGGACGTTTCAACAATATTGGTAAATAGACGAAGAGATGTGACGTAAAACACGGACTGTTCAACAATATTGATAAATAGAGAAAGAGATATCACGTAAAACACGGACTGTTCAACAATATTATTAAATAGACGAAGAGATGTGACGTAAAACACGGACTGTTCAACAATATTGATAAACAGACGAAGAGATGTGACGTAAAACACGGACTGTTCAACCATATTGATAAATAGAGAAAGAGTTATCGCGTAAAACACGCACTGTTCAATAACATTGGTAAATAGACAAAGAGTTATCACGTAAAACACGGACTGTTCAACAATATTGATAAATAGAGAAAGAGTTATCACGTAAAACACCGACTGTTCAAAACATGCAAAAGTATCGGTGAATAAAGCTTTCACGTCAAACCGCGGACTGCTTAGCAGTATCGACTGTTGAACAGTTTGTGGGTATCGCATTGTACAAGTTCGAAAGCACGAAACAGCGTGGGACAGTGTGGACAACATAACTATACCTACACTGCACATTATCCTAAATCACCAGGTGACCAATAGTACTGATTCCTCAATACTGCCTCTATATAGTAACATGAGTAATGGTCAAACCAAATGGAAAGTCCAAACCCTACAATGCCCTAAGAGGCGGGGGTAGGGTAGAGTAGGGGGCTTTATAACCACACCTTGTGTGTGCATTCATGCATTAAGCCACCCCACTTCCCACTGCGGGTGTTTAACCCCCGGGGTTTAACCCAGTGCACGCATACAGGTGGGCGATAATTGGGGGAGATATAGTCATACAGCTCAGGCTATGGATGTGTTATGAAAATTGCATGAAACAAAATGCGTAACCCGTTCTTTTCTGCACACATATATGGCTGGCTAAATCGGACTAAGCAGATTGGGGCCTGCTTGCACTATGGATTAATCTGGGGGTGGTGAGGGGGAGATTTAATTCGATCGGATCGTACGAGTGTATTCGTCTGGTGAAAACTCCGGCCTTTTTTAGCATGCCAGATTATGTCAGTATAGCTCATGGAATCGAAATTTGTCCGTTTGTCCGTCGCCTGTCGTTCGCCCGTCACATCTTCCGTCGTCCATCCGTGACATCGCGACATTGTTGGTTGCCTTGAATCATACGTCTGGACGTTTTCTTTTTTTCTTTCTTTTTTTGAAAAAAAAAAGCTTCTTTGTCACGATTTTTTCCGTTTTCGTTTACATTGAACATTATGTGAGCAAAAAGTGAAGATGCTACGCCTCCTTCAAATCGCTTTTGCATTGTCCCAAAATTTTCCTGATTTTTTTTTCACTAGTCTTCAAAAAACACTGTTTGTATGTATGTATGTATGTATGTATGTATGTTTATTTCGACTCAATTCAAGTCAAACAGTTTTACAATAATATTGACACAATTCCTGGAGAATTCTTAGTTACAACACTTC
>JAAUYG010039186.1_pt1 | contig 10589 bp, 6 predicted proteins | sample 7278091 | NCBI WGS metagenome assembly JAAUYG01 (sample SAMN14350201, study PRJNA611818) | marine sediment metagenome | isolation source: surface marine sediment (0.6m) | place: French Polynesia: Moorea | collected 2018-08
GGTCCGTATCTCGGAAACCGCAGCCCGTAGAGCAAAAATAACCTAAATTTAACACACACACCCACACACCCCCGGGCTAGAAAGAGTGTATGTGCAACTTTTGGAACCTTGGCCCATGGCCAAGTTGGTTCTTAAGCAGAGCGTCAAGGCCCATGGGCCTCTTGTTTTGTTTTCTTACAAGGCTCAGTGTGTAGAAAGACAGTTGTTTCGATTTAAAAACTGCTTTTGCCTGCCAAATTAATCAACCCAAGATTACCAAGGTTACCCTGTGGGAGACTTTCACTCTATTTACCATGTGTACTGTATTAGTACATAGTACAACATGTAGTATGGGTGGTGTTAGATAATCATTGTGAGATCTACACAGTTGGATTGTCATGATGATGATCATGATGATTACAGTAGTCCCTCTATTTACAACCCTTTATTTTAAGACCACCCTTGATTATAAGACCGCTTGATTTAGTCCCAAAGGGCAATTTTCTGTGTTAAATGACCTTGTTTTAAGACCACCTGCAATATAAGACCACATTTTCTTGGTCCTATGGGTGGTCTTACAATAGAGGGACCACTGTCCTGCAAGTCTGGAACAGCCTTTTCATGTCAACTTGATGGCACATGTAATTATCGGTATAGTGCTCCCTGTAATTTAAGAGCCCTCCATTTAACAATGCCCTCTATTTTAAGACCAGCCACCAGCATGATCATTGACACAGCTCCTATATTGTCAACACACATGTATAAATATCCTTCCATTTTTGACCACCATCAATTTAAGACCATATATATTTCTGGCTGAACAGGTGGTCTTAAAATACAGGGACTGCCAAACTCGATAAACATGGTAACTGTCAGGTATGGCATGACGGCATGCTACAATGTTTACTAGTACCTCACACATGCCACAAGCCTCTTAGTACCTGTAGTTCTGATAACAGTTTGCTTCTTAATTTTTTCAAGTTTACTGTTTTAGTTTTTCAGTAAATACTTAAACAGTGTATATCTGTGTTGATTGTTGACAGTAGTATCACATGAGTATGTATATGAAATCTTATCAAGACTGCGGTCTTTTTTTTTCCCTAGCATTTCCAGTCAATACAACAAAAACTGGTTCCGGAAATTGAATCTCGACTACGGAAGAAATGCGAAACCCTTGTTCATTTTCATGACATAGCCAAGGGCATACAAGGAAAAGGTTTGTTTTTCTGGACGGATATTGGCCGCGTTTCTTATAGGAGTAAGGGCTTTAACAGCATAAACAAGTAGCCTTCATGTCATTCGGTACAGAAGCCATTTACTTTGCATAATGGAGCATCTCCTAAAATTAACAACTTTTTCCATATTCTCGGCCACACTCCTGTACTCGGGGTTGGAAATTTTAACATCAGTCTTGACTTAGGTTTTGACTTAAGTCACAAATCTGAGCAATTTGATGCGAGAATTAATTTGACTCAAGTCAAAACTTAGACTTAAAAGTATTTTCATGAACACTGGTCATTTTGTTATCTGCTGGGTTGTACGAAGTAACAGTGCCAGTTAGCCATTACAATAACGAGTAATCATCATTATGCTTGTGTATACACATACCTAAGCATGCTGAATACCCGAATCACCAAATGTTTGTTGTTTTTTTGTTTCTTCCTTTTGCAATTGAAGGGGGGCCAATTTATCCACCTGGTCATTTCCCATTTCCATGGGGGGGATTATCAATAATATCCAGGGTGAATTATGTCCAACAGGATTATGTCCGGGGGGATTAAATGTCCATGGGTGATTGTGTCCAAGGGGGATTTGGTCCTACATCCACATGATGTATATGGCGTATGTCAAAGTTAAATAACAGATCAACATGTGCCCTGGTAGTATGATTTGAGTCTACATATATTATCCAATGCTCTATATGACTACAGTGAAAATTATCTTGAGAGAGCACAGAAGAGCATACATTTCGATGTATTGAACATGCAACCAACAATCACTTCTCTTGAGAGAACATATTTTTATGGCCAATAATGTGGTTTTACAAGAAAGGTTCCAGACTTTCTATACTGTATCGGACTTGCTTGGCATGCTTCTCTCGTTCTACCTGGGACTGGTTTTCTCCTGAACTGATCTTATGAAGCATGGGAATAGCTGCTATGGCGATTAGTGACCTTAAATCCATTTTAAATTTATAGCCTTTATGTTTTGTCTTGATACAGTGAAACCTGCCTTGAGAGACCACTGCCATGAGAGACCACCTGGCTTGAAGGCCTGGCTTTTGGTAGAAAGTCATACATTTCAGTGTAAATGAACCTGTCACCAAAGACCACCTGTCTTGAGAGAATATTTTCGTGCCCAGTGGGGTGGTCTTTCAAGGCAGGTTCTACTGTACTGGTCTTTGATCTAGTATCATTACATGGCCTGGTACATGTCTTGTGATTGATGTTGCAACTATGCATCATCTTGTGTCAGCCCTTCTCATTAATAAATGTTTAATGCAAATAAGGTTAATAAAGATGTCGATCTGTTACGCAGAGACCATTCGGGGGTCCATTAACAGAAAATGTTTATTTGTGTGCGATTGATGGTAAAGTGTGCTCTCCAGACCGACGCCCGGGCTATTATGTCACTGTGCCAGGCGCTTATCATCACGACTATTCGATGTGATGTATTGGCCGCCTGGTTTTCCCTAAAGATATTTGACTGATTTCCAATAAAAAAATGCTATCATTCTGAACGTCCAAATTACACATGAATTATATTTCTTAAAATATGTGCAAGATTACATGTACTTCGCATACACAGTGTGAAGATGTTTGAAATCTGTTGTGATTCAGTAAATGTTGCACACAGTAAAACCTGCCTTGAAAGACCACCCCATAAGCCATAAAAATGTAGTCTTGCAAGGCAGGTGGCAGGTTCAATTACATTGAAGTGTAGAACCGTCTGCCAGGAACATGAGGAATGTCTGGTCTTTCATAGAGACATGTGGTCTCTAATAGCATAGGTCTCCCAGGACAGGTTTCACCATGTCACTGTTTGGGTAAATAATATCTTTTTGTTGCAACCTTAAGGCTTGGAGGATTTAAAAGAAATTAAACTGTAAAAAGTTGATTTCTTTTCTGCTCGCTGCAAAACTGAGTAACTAGAGTTTATATTATTGTTTCCGTTTGTGCCCATGACATGATCAGATGGAGATGTACAATAACATGTGCATGATGTGTACTGTGGTCCTCCTCTAATCATGCTAATAGGGACGTACCTCGGTTACAAAATAATCTGGTCTGGATTAAACTACAATGGATATATTAACATGATTAAAAAGGTGCTCTTTGATGCGAGTTATCATCAAATGCTTTCACACGCATTGCTTTTAAGATCTGCGTCATCTGAACAATGCTAAAGACTGTTGCTCTAGGATCCTCTGTACACAATTGGTATTGTCCTTGTTGAGATGTACCACTGTTCATGCGCTTGAATTCTCATCTGGTCATCATGATTATGCAGATTAAAGTTGCATTTTCTGCTTTGATTTGACTAGTATCTATCGGCTGGCCTGATTTCAGAAGGGGAAGGGCACGACAAGCTAGCCGTTGCCAGGGCAACCCAGCTTCCTGCATTGCTACAAGCTGAGAAACAAAGTATGGAAGACAGCAAGGGGCACTTGAGTGAGGCAAAAGCAGGCAGAGAACGCCAGTTTTGGCTGTATTATCAGGTGCTTACCTCAATAATCATGATAATGATAATCTCACTTAAGAGACCATGGCCATTGGTCATTGTTAATTATTACCTCAGTCGGTACAGACCATGATTTTAAGGCACAAAGACCTTACCATGCTTACATTTCTATACAACTGAACTGCCACCAGAGACCACCTGTCTTTAGATACCGCATATTTCTGGCAGTTTGATGGTCTTTTAAGACAGGTTCAATTGCACTTGACACTTACTAAGTAGATGCGTACAGTAGTCTCTCTCTTCGTGGCCGCTCTCAACAGAGGCCACCCTCTCTAATGTGGCCACAGATTTTTGGCACTGCTACTATGAATGCATTTACTTTTCCCTCTCAACAAAGGCCACCTCTCTAATGTGGCCACAATTCTTGGCAAATAGGGTGACCTTGTTAGAGGGGGACTACTGTACAAGTGTATGTTACCTATCTCAGAACTCATGTAATACATGTGCATCTAATAGCCTTTCCTTGTAGTACATGTACTTGCAACTACATGGACATGATGTATGCATTGCACATGTAAGAGGCTGCTAAGGTAAATGTACAGCTATTGTCCATTATATGGCCACAGTTGTATGTTGTTTGAATTTTTTACCTTTAGTGTCACTGAAAACAGACATTTTGGGATTAAAAAAACCATTAGGATGATTGTTTATATGCATCGCAGCATCAGAAATATATTCAATGGAACACCCCCACTAACATATAAAAATAATTTTAAAGTGATGCTAATACATTGTAGTATCTGAGTATTAAATAACTTAGTACATGTACCATGCTACAGCATGCTATATCCAGTAGCACTTGGGAAATATGTGGATCTGGTACAGTATCTTTTCTTCTGTTGATCCAGTTTTCATCTTTCCTGTGTCACTTTTCCACCAGACGCTGATGGATTCCATGGCGACCCTGGAGCAGGTTATATCCCAGCACTGCCTGACATTGCAGCCGCAGAACGACCGGATCACTACGGAATGGCTGTCGGCACGCTGTGATGCCATGTGTATGAAAGTCAGGTAGGAGAGAAACAAAGCGATGGAGTGGTGTGGTTGTTATGTACTAAAAGTGGTTCTTCTCTTAAGTGGCAATCACCAAAAAAGAGGACACATGTCCAGAGAGGACACCTGTCCAGAGGTGACACATGTCTCAAGAGAGGCCACCATGTAACCATGGTACCTCTATTTCAGGGAACACCTTGTAGAGGGACACCTTCGAGAAAGGACACCTCTCTTGAGAGTATACCTCTTTGTAGAGGAAGCCCTCTAGAGAAGGTAGACAGGCTACCATGTAATGAGGACACCTATTTGAGGGAATACCCTGTAGAGAGGACACCTTCGAGAGAGGGCAACTCTCTTAAGAGGACACCCTCTAGAAAAGACACCTTCCTAGAGGGGACACCCCTCTAAAGAACACACCTCAAGATAGGATGTCCCTCTAGCGAGGTGGTCCCCTCTAGATAGGATATGTAGAGAGTTCCCCCCTAAAGGGTGTCCTCTCTAGACAGGTGTCCTCCAGAGAGGACACCTGGGGAGGACACTGTCTATTGAGAGGGCATCTTCAAAGATGGGATCTCTCTAGAATAAGCATGATAAGTGCCATACATGCTCTTGATGCTTCCTCTCTCCAAGGGATACCTCTGTATTATGGATAGCCGAGGTCCAGTTTTCAAGCTCTTTTCGACTATACAGGCCCAACGGTATTGGCTGTATTGTGGACAGAATTCTTTGGCAGAAGGGAGCCTTGCTGTTTAAAAGGAAAGTTTGCATAAATTTGGGGTATTTGAAAGATTCTTTAATGTTTTCAAATTACACAAAAGTGTACAAATTGTAGATCGAATATGTTTCAAGTATACTTGCTTTCAAAACACATTTAATGTGTGTATGCATAGTAATCCGTTTTATATTCAGAGCCACCATTGGCAAAAAAAAACACATCCTTGATTTTATGACAGTCAGTAGGGCCTGGAGTTAGACCAGGGTTTTGAAAGTGCCTCCGGCATACAAAAAAGTTGTTCCATTTTCATGATTTCGTGGTGGTGACCTTTAAATGCTCTACTCGGCTGTGACCGGAAATTTTGTTATGAATACATGTGTAGTAATTGGTAATTGATCAAGTCTCAATATAGCTTGATCTACCCAAACAAGTGATTTAGAACATGTAAAAAGTGACTTGTGCCGTTTTGTCTTTTTATTGTATTATAAACAATGGTCCCTGCGATTTAAGACCCTTCCATTTAACAATTCCCTCTATTTTAAGACCAGCCATCAGTGACACCATTCTTATATTTTCAATATAAATATCCCTCCATTTTAAGACCACCTTAAATTTAAGATCATATTTTTCTGGCTGAAAGGACTGTCTTAAAATACACGACCACTGTATGTACCGTGCGTCCTGTACTTAAAGACCACCCTGGAGTCAAACGAAATGTGGTGCTAATACATACCGGTAGGTAGTTTTTGCATGTACATGTACCGGTAGCTTCTTGAAAACTGTAGCTCGAGGGTATGCAAAGTAGGGACTTTATAAGCAGATGATCTTTACATACAAGTGGTCTTTTGAGAGGAGTTTCTACTGTACAATGGAGCCTGTATGTTAAGACCACCTATTTAAAAGATTATGGTTTTAAATTAAAATGTTAAAAGGTGGACAAATAGATGTAGAGGGATATGTTGATTTTGTAAATATGGGAGTTGTCAATGATGGCTTGTCTTCCTATACAGAGAAACCTTACAGTAGACATGGTAGATAGCTTAAGTCACATGAATTCTGTACCGGGTTTTGCTGTATAGAAACTCGGGGTCTTCAATTAGCCGGAAAACCTTGCTGACTCCTCAAGCCATTTCACTAGTTTTTCACACCTTCTGACTTGATTCTACATGATGACACAAGCCATATCATCATGTCGGGTCAAGTCAGAAGTGAATAACTTAAGTAAAACATGTAAAATGGCTTGGGGAGCCAGGTTTTGTGGCTAGGTCTTCAGTAAAATATTTTCTTTTTTTTTTCAGAAACTTGGAGTTACAGTTGTTAGCAGATACCTACTACACGGAGACAATCACGGCTCTCAGCACTATCAGGTGAGACAGGACAGTGTGTACTCCACATTTGGAATCGTACATGTATGTGTAAGCTGTTGCCTACAGCCCCAGGAGATAAGGGGTGTACATGGGTTAAAATCGAATCGACCGAATCACGCGAGCCGGCTGTTTTGGCGAATCGATTTAGCGAACCGACCAAATTCTTATCTTGCGATTCACGATCTGCACACCTGACTAAAGAGCGATTAGCAATGTGGTGCCCCTGTTAAGTGCTGATTCGTGAGCCAGCCCACCTATAAAACTATGATCTGATGACGATCTTCTGTTAAAGAGTGATCTGCGACCCGCCATGGCTGTTAAATATTGATATGCAATCTGGATAGGAGTCTCAAATAATGGTCTGCGATTTGTAGTTCTCTGTTAAAAAATAAAACTGGAACCATGCAATATTTTATAGACCCATGTATACCCCTATTTGGGATTGTATATGTACAGGTAAGCTGTTGCCTACAGCCTCAGGAGATACAGAGAGATTTTCATGATATAAATATTACAAGCCGTTTCACACAAATTAAAATGTGATCCAACCACTGCTAAACACTCCTAAATTGGAAGCTGCCAAGTGAGCCCAAAACATTTTGATGTTAAATATCAACAAAGTAATTACTTCAAGATAGTTCATAGTAGGTAAGGGTTAAAACATGATAAAGCCTTTGTGTTTTACTACCAGTAATTACATGCTGAGATCAGTATTATGATAAAGTACTACCGGTAATTGCATTTAGCATCAAGTCATACTTGCTTAGGGAGTTTAACAAAGAGTATGGGACCTAATGTGATAACAAAACATGGTGGGTGAGACAAGCAGCACATCCATGATAACAGTTGGGGTAATTACTGGAATGTTGCTAAAAGTTATTCAAGTGCCTGGTAGATGTTTCATTACTCTGCTACAGTGGTTACCAGTATTGCTGTATATAATGATCATGAAAGAAGATATCTCATGTGTGTATCGCCTATCAATAGTTGGATTAAGCCAGAACAGCATCAAATTCCATTTCTAGATTTCCAGCTTATATACAAATGATACAAATGAGAACTTATTAAGAATATTGCTACCCTATAGGCATGAGACAATGTAAGCTGCACCTGTACAGAAATGGACAATGGTCACACAGTAAAAGAGGGATTAAATTCTGTGCACATTACATAGAATAAGAAACCTGAACTTCCTAGATTGAAGAATTCTATTGTCATTATAATTATCCCCCCATGTTTCTACCTGCGTCGGAATCCTTTCGCCGTGCATTGGTGAAATGAATACAAAGTTCCTGGAGATCAATTAAGACATAGCAGTTAAGAAGTATTTTAGTTCGGCTTGATGTTGATGGTCAGCAGAGTTACCTGTATTGTTCATGTTTTTATAAATGCTGGATTTCTCCCACTGCACGAACGTTAAAATAGAGAAAGTCTGCAGTTCACAGTTTCATTATAAGCCAGTGTAACAGACCTTGTAATTTAAGTCGTAGGTGTTCCTCATTAGTCTGCTCAAGACACAAGAGACAGGTGTCTTCATTACTTCAGTCATGAGTCCAAGTCACGAATCGAGGAAAAGCGTGATCGATCTGCATGCAGTGCTTACAAAGGTTTACGCCTTAAATCGAACCTTTTCACGCCTTTGCAAGCCATGTGAAGCTAAATGGTGTAAACACGGTTTTGTGGTAAAATGAAGGATATTCAGAATGCATGGAATGGTCAGGACACTAAAATAGTATGATAAGAATTTGCTTAAAATCAGCAATTTTTAGAAAACGAATTCATTATAAAGAAAAACTAATAAGAATGATTGTTACAAGTGTCCTGTTTAAGCTACAACCTCTAAAAGTAAAAGGTATATATTTCATTCGACAGGAACTTTTTACGTACATCAACACAGCTTTTACCTAGATAATGTGATTAGTTCAAATTTTACTCAAAACTAGTAATTTAAGTTTCATTTATCATGTGTTCTCCATGTTTACAGTGTACATATACATAACTTATGGTCCTTCGAAACATTTGAAAAGAGCCAATTAAAACAGGGTCACCAGAGTTACTCCTTTGACACAATTCTAAGTTTATCTCCACAAAACATATTCCTTGACAGTTTTTTTCCAGAAAAGCTTCCCACGAAAACAAGAAATACTGTCTGCATAGTAATAATGGTGCCTTCATGTCAACATGGTTAACATGATTAAAAATTGCATAACATACATGCGCATGTAAACGTAAATATTTTATGAAAACATCTGCAATAATTGCATTTATTTCCTATTACCACAACAATTTGGCCTATGTAATTATTGCAATTGTTCAGACCCTTTAATAATTTGAACACCATGAATTATTCGAACACATAATTTATTTCTTAAAAGAACAGAATAGTTCAAACACAGCGGCAATTTTATGGTCTACTTGTCAAAATGTCATCGACACATTCATGTTGTTTACTCATTATGTAACTTATTTGATGGAATATTTTACTTTCAAGGGAAGTAAATACTGTCAGGTAATTGTAGAAGTGAATCTTAGTTTTTGGTTGGAGAAAAGGCTGATGAAAACATACTAGTAGCATGTGCAACACTAACTTTCCTGGACCAAATTGGCAATGCAGAAAGTTTTGGATATGTACCTATCCGAGTACCATATATATGTAAAATATATTTTTAAATGACTACAGTTCAAACATGTAATAAAATAATTAATTTGATCAGTTTGAATAATTCCAATAACTAAGGATATTAATGAAGTTCTTCATGAGTTTATTGAACTTGAACTACTACATGTACATGCAGCTGACTGATCTTGAATCTGAAAATTTCCTAATTGTTAAATACTTACCGTTATATTCAATTGTAGACCTTCAACATTGTTCAAAGCTAGTTAAAGATTCATTAGTGACATTTTATGCAAAAAGTGTTATTTCATGTCACCAGGTAAGTACACAGAACACAGGACACACAAATAATAGCACATATAGTCAAAGGCAACTATAATAGTACATGCCTGTATATCTTATGCTGCATGCACGATGTTTACGCTCAGAATGTTCATTTCCTTGGTTTCAGGCGTCATTTGGATAAGGCAATACATAACGCGGAAGAGGACGTGAGGAGAGCGTGCGATGCCTTACGGGCTTACGAATCGGTGGACAGTGGATTTGATGATCTTGTCAAGGAGTTCACGGCTCTGCAGGCTGAGGTGGAGAACAAGAGATGGGCCCTGCGAGAACTGAATATACACCGGGAAGAAAACACTTCACTCCTGGCTGCTGGAAATGGCTGATACCATAATGTCTCATAATGCTTGTATTTGAAATAAAAAGTTCTTTTTTTTTGTAAGATGGGACTTCTGATTGTTTTTGCTGGCCTTGTAAGAAATACCCCTCCTCCCGACGCTATTGTGTATCGTCATAATGCTGTGACATAGCACCCAAACGATTGCAGTGACATGTACAGCATTATTACCAGTATTACATGTATTAGCGTAATTAGGTTTTGTTTGAAAGAGCTTGGCTGATATAAATATGGAAACCCTAGATACCCTTACATATGAAAATATGGCCAAAAACAAGAGGCCCAGGGGCCTTGACGTTCTGCTTGAACTGAAGACCCAGTACACAAGAATGTTTTGAAAAGTTGTAAATAGAATATGTTATTTCAGGTAGTAGACGCCAACTTCTTATTGCAGTATTCTAACAGGCATTTAGATTTACCATTGTAGCCAATGTTGTCACAAAGTTTGGATGGACTGCAATGAAAATTGTGGGAGAAATTGAAAATTCCAGCTGCATA
>JAAUYG010092797.1_pt1 | contig 10589 bp, 6 predicted proteins | sample 7278091 | NCBI WGS metagenome assembly JAAUYG01 (sample SAMN14350201, study PRJNA611818) | marine sediment metagenome | isolation source: surface marine sediment (0.6m) | place: French Polynesia: Moorea | collected 2018-08
AGTGGGCCCCCCCCCCCCCCCCCCCGGGGAGAAAAAAAACCAGAAAAAAAAAAAAAACCAAATGAAATGTGTATACCAAAAAAAAAAAAAAAAATAATATCTCAATAATATTTTTTATTTTTTTTTTTTTTTTTTTTGTTTTTTTGGTTTGGTCCTGGGGGGGGGGGGGGGCCCCTACTATTAGCTGGCATAGTATACAATGAATGTACCAGTACCTCAATCCATCCCCAAGCGGCAAAAATGTTTGATTTCCTCTGAAAAAAAAACATCTTCCAGTCCTGATGGAGTTGTAAATGAAAGCCACCACGTGCTTGTTATTATATCACTACCAACAGATAAATTCCCGGGCCTCAGAAATCATGGTGCAGGTAATTGGAGAATAACTGATGTTGTCTCGTTGACTGCCTTGGTTGCCTCCGTCTTACCCAGGCGTTTCAGAAGCATGTTATCATACCTCCGGGGTAATTTTTTTCAAAGGATCACCAGCTCATCATGATAAAGCAACACAGTGCCGCCCCAGCCTCTTGGGAGCAGCCATCTAGTTTTTTGCACCTTCAGGAAATACCCAGATTTATAAAACAAGGAAAATTAACAGGAGCAATGTGTGGGACATCAATCATATTCCTGTCGTTATGTTATACAGGCAACAGCTCAAGCAGAGCATTGGGTAGGTTTTTAGGGCTGTTCGGTATCAAATTGCCTCCACTTGCAGGTTACGTATGTGATCTCTCTCTTAGAATCTATCTATGCTACATGTATATGAACATAGGCATTAAGCAAATGAGCTTTGGGAGGCATTCATTCAGCTAGAACTTTGCAATTTCCAAAGACAATTCACTCTTGGTGAATGGATCCGTAATTACTTAATTACTCTAATTATTTCAGCCATTGGGGCTTCTGTAACAGTCAGTTTGAAATAAATTTGATGTTGGGATAAAAGGACGGAATGGAGGGGGGAGGAGGGGGCAATAGACATATTGTGTTACATGTCATGCCTCTCCCCCCCCCCCCAATTAATCTTTCACTTTCCTTAGGAATGACATCAGTTGTTGGAATGTCAATTTTCAATTTCTTATATATCATATATCATCTAATATATACTTATATTTATATGAAAAGTAATTACAGTTACAGACTCTTGCAATTAACATAAATCTATTTACATTTAAATTGATGCATTTTATGAAGTGCAGAATTATAAAAAAAATGGTTGTGACCATGAGCTTATATAGCTGCAGGAAATAAACCGATTTATCTGTGTGCATGCTGTGAAGTACATATAGGAGTTTAAGTTGATTTAACTGTGAGTGACATTAAGTGACTTCCAACCCTGAAATTTAAAACTATTTTTGCACCAGATTTCCTGGGGACCGGATTTAGCTAGAGGTCAATCATGTCTCATTGTACATATAATTCCCAGGATATTATTACAATGTTATACAGTGGTCCCTCTATTTACAACCTCCATTTTAAGACCACCCTTGATTATAAGACCGCTTGATTTGGTCCCAAAGGGCAGCTTTCTGTGTTAAATGACTTTATTTTAAGACCACCTGCAATATAAGACCACATTCTCTGGGTCCCATGGGTGGTCTTAAAATAAAGGGACCACTGTAATGTAGAGTTGCTGTACAAGGTTTGCCAGCCTATCACAATGTAACCATCAAAGTGTTCAAGCTGTTGACTCCTTGGTGATATGGCAAGGCTGGTTTGAATGGCCTCTCCTAGTTAGCCATGAACTCTCCCAGCAGAGTCAGGCATCCCAGCATCCTCCCTAAAATGGACATGGATCTGTGCCAATTATGATTTAAGTTCTCTGTCTGGCTTAAAGGCCACCTCTTTAATGTGACCATTGTTTCTTTGCAAATATGGTGATTTTTATCGAAATTCCTTTCCGGGTCTGCATGGCCTTGGACTCCTCACAAAGCTTATTTTTCACAGACATTTGCTGAACATATTCTGCTACAGGTGTTGCATATTAATTTCCGTTGATGCAGATATATAATATACTGGTAGTCTGTTAAAGTCCAAGGGTCAGTTGATATTCAGCAGTTACTGTGGGTACACTTTCCATGTCAAAAGTAGTGCAGCAAACCATTTTGGTAGACTTTGGGGCAACTGAGACAGTTCAAGGATGAGTGTTTCTTATAATAGCTATATAATCATGATAATAATGGAATAGTTTGAGTTGGTGCACCTATGACTGTGGGAATGGTGTCACGGAGCAAAATGCATGTACTACCACTCCGCAAAATGCATGTACTCCAAATGTTCCGGGGAGCTATGGACAGTGGTCCGTGCATTTAAGACCACCCATTCAGCCAGAAAAAGGTGGTCTTAAAATAGGATACATGTATTTGTATTGAAAATGTAAGGAATGTGATAATGGTGGCTGGTCTTAAAATAGAGAAGTGTCTTTGAAAGGAGCAGGTCTTAATTGCAAGTACCACCATACATAATTTATGTGCAGTAATTTAATAAATATGTGTATATTCCTTTCCAATACACACCAATGTAATATACTTATTATTGCTTACTTCTTGCCTTCTTCCAGGGAGATCCAGGACCAGATGGTAGCCATGGTGTTCCTGGATCACCTGGACCCCCAGGGCCTCCCGGACAGGTAGGCAATTAAGTCGCCCTCTGCATGCTCTGACTTCATATCATGCATATCTTAGACATTTTCTGACATCAGACAGAGCATTTTCGGATTCCGGTAATATGTACATTTGCCATACTTGCACGAGTTTATAGTTAAATGTATGTATCAACATAAAGGATTTATATTGGAAGAAAATGCCCATTGACATCAACTTTAATTACATGTAAATTCAAAATGTATCCTTTTGCTAACTTATTCTGCCTGCTTGGCCATGAGGTTCTACTAGTGAGAAAGATAATAATTAGACCAACAAAACAGTAAATTGTTGTGTGCATGGTTTTCACGCAGGTTCAAACTTCTCTGTTTTTTTTCACCAGAAACAGAAAAATGCTTTTGAAATTCTGTACATAGCCAATTTATGTGTTATATAATCGCACGAGAAATGGTCTCCCAATTTCATGTTATTATAATTATTGTGAAATGCAATAAATGAATGTTAAAATGTGTCACTACATGCTGCGTTCCAGCCTGCCCAACAAGCGTTTGACACGTGGAACATGCAGAACCAGGAAAAGGCGGGAGGGATGGCGCAATACCCGTCAAATTACGGATATGCTCAGGCTCAAGTGGTAATGATACTGCGTATCAACAAGAGTAAACATTCTATACAATGCAATAAGTGCTTTATACAAAACCACTAGCATTATTTTCTGGTTCAATTAGAAATGGTCTGTCGATATAAATATGATTACGGATACTTAAAATGTACAATGTCTACATGAATGGTGATGGATTCTCCATGACGTTTGCAGGGCCTGCACAAATTATTGGTGCTTCATTTTACATATTTAAATAATTAAGCTAAAGAATGAGTTTAATTGTGAAAAAGCATCAGGTTTAATAAGTAAAGAGTGATGGGTGAGTTCACATTTTGTCCCCATAAAAATTTCAAATGTTTTTGTTTATTTATTTTTCCAGGGACCAATAGGACCGCGTGGACCGCCGGGATCTCAGGGATCGCCGGTGAGTGTGTGGTTATGGAAATTTTCTGTTAGTCTGTAGGTCTGTCTATAGTTGTTTCGCTGCTCCAGTTTGCCTTCAACATATTGAGAAGTTGAGTTGTGTAAGCACATCTGTAAGAACTATTATGGATACTTGAATTTTAAAACCTAGTAATTTATAGCTGCACGTGCATGTATATACCAGTAATAATAAATGTGTTTTTAGTAATATATAAGTAAGCACAGAATTTTTGACATTATAGAAGACATTTTAAAGAGATTATATAAAAAGTGGATAAATGTGAAATAGCAAACTTCTGCTATAATTTAATCAGACACATACATGTATACCCTGTAACTTGCTTATGCATATTTATATATAAGGTATTTTTTTCATCAGGGAACCATTGATAATTATTTTCCATATTTCCAGGGGCCACAAGGATTCCAGGGAATGTCTGGAGAACCAGGAGATCCTGGACCAATGGTTAGCTTATGATCTGGATACATTTCTGTGACTACAAAAATGGCATTTACAAGCCTGTAGCATTCTATTTGTTTTTATGCAACTCTAATGGGTTGTCGCGTGCATGTACATGTACTACATGTACATGTACTTCCTCAGATTTCGTGTTTTGCCATTTCGATTGTACATTATATGGATATGTTAAATTCCATATATTAGGTGTCTGCAATATTCAGTTATATGATTATACATGGCTTTCAAATCCTTGCTGAAATATATGTATTTTATATTAGTTTTATATCTACATGTACTAAAGATCATTGATTGTGATAAATTGCAAATGTCTGTAATCAGTAATTAGGTTGATTTTAAATAGGACGTATTATTTGTAAATAGTTGTGTAAATTGTTTATTTGTACTTGGCCAGGGACCAATGGGGTTGAGAGGACCTCCTGGACCACCGGGAATTGCTGGAAAAGATGTAAGATATGATAATTAATTTCTTTACTTACCGGTAATGGAAATTGATTTAAAGGAAATCTCTAAAATAACAATTGTTTGCTGAACTTATGCAGTGGATACTGATATGCATGTAGCATGGTTAATGTACATTCCAGTAACATACAGTAACGGGGAGGGTGACTTTGCATAATTTTCAGATTTGATATTTACATGTATCCAATTAATAAATCTATGGCCATGACCTTACTGCTTGTTAAAATATAATTCTTTGGATTGGTACTGCATGACATTTAAGTTACTACTGTACAAAAAAATACAAAGTAAAATGTATATTCATGCAAAACCAATGAATATTGATGAAATGTCACAATATTATAGCATACAAGAGACACCTTGTAAATATTTAAAAAGAGTAAGGAAATTGTTTTGGTGTAGATTGCTGATTTTTCCTGCGATCCAGAAAGGATCATGTTCGATGCAGGTAAATAAATTTAATCTGGATCACACTCAAGATATCTTTATTACTGTGCCCAGGGTGATGATGGTCGTGATGGTGATTCAGGACAACGTGGACCTCCAGGACCAATGGTGAGTCTAAAATGATCTTGCAAACTAATGGGAAGTCCTAGTATTGTCCTATAGACCAGTTCTAATCTTGCTGGGTAATGTGCTCAGCTGATCGAACCAGAGAGAGAGAGAGAGTTCAAAACTAACCATATCTTAATTAAGTCATACCTAATATCATCAATAATCTAAAACATAGGTCCGATGCATTGGGTCTACATTAACAGTTTAAACCAATGATAAATTGCAGATATTGTCCTTATTCCAATTGTCAATCTTGCAATCCTAACATGGTGGAAAGCCCCACACACATATTTTGTCAATCTTACCAGTGTAAATTCCTTAACATACGAGTATTATTGTAAACTAAAGTAAGTTACAGAGCCCTCGTAAAATCCATGAATATCGTCTGATTTAACCAGTGTCAATTAAGCGCTGAACCAAGGAGTAGCTTTATAGGTTGAGTCCAGATTTGTGGGACTTGCTAAAATATATTATTTTGAAACTTGTGTATGCGTTTGTGGTTTTAGAATAATGTGTAAAATAATGGTCCTATATTGCTTAAAATCCATGAGAGTATAGTCCTAAACCGAAATCCATTACCCTGAACCTACTTGACATTCTCTTGAGATACAGTATAGAGAGATACAGAAAATGCCATATTATAAGTTGTCCCTCTCTTAATGACCACTCTTAACAGAGGCCATCCTCTCTTAATAAGGCTATAAATCTTTGCCACTGCTACTATCAATGTATTTACTTCTACCTCCCACCAAATTGCCACCTGTCTAATATGGCCACAATTTCTTTGCAAATAGAGTGACTTTATCTGAGCGGGACTACTGTAATGATACTTTACCGACAGATATATACAGGGAGTTATCAGGATTGTACCTTACAAATATATTACAAGTGTTATTTCTATTTGTACTAAATCTCTCATATATTCCAGGGTACCCGTGGAGCACCAGGAATTCCAGGGATGCCTGGACCAAAAGGACATAGGGTAAGGTTCATCAGCTTTGTCTCTGGGCTTGATATAAAATACATATGTAGATCACTTTTATGGGAGTTCATTATGAAAGCACATGTAATTATAAGTGATTGGACTTGGTGTACAACAAGAAATAAAAATGCTAAAAGACTATTAGAATGGTGAATCATGTACATGTAATACTCTTCAAATTCTAAGCCTTCTTTGTAAATCTAGCCAGAAGAAATACTCGGATTTTGTAGTGCACATGTTGTAGACAACACTGGGGAATATTGTCTTATGAAATTTATATGCACATGCGCTACAAATGAAAGGTCAAATGTCCCTCAAGATAATTGCCTGTAATTATACTAAAGTGATACTGGTAATGATTATAATGTAGAAAGCTCAAAATATGAGTTATGATACAGACGAATGGAGACATATTACACGTAAGACCGCCCGAGGCCAGAGTAGTCTTAAATTCGGAGGTAGTCTTTAAGCGTGAAACAAAACACCTGTTCTTGTAACCTTTGGTGGATCAGGGTGGTTTTATTTCAGACCAGGTCATAAGTTGGAGTTGCACTGTATCTATGCTTTATTTTGGGTCTCTCTCTGCAGGGATTCCGTGGAATGTCCGGAGAGAAGGGAAGCCAGGGACGGGATGGTGACATGGGTCCGGATGGTTCCCCTGGAGCTCCTGGCCCATCTGGCGCACCAGTAAGTCCGGGGCAAAACATATGATGTATTAACTGTTAGAGAGTCAGAATAGTACATACGTGGATATATATAGTCAAAAAGATTAAGACAGAGTCCGAAGATCGTGCGTCTCTTTCGCAGGCATCCAGCTAATGTTAGCTAATTATGCATGTTATGGAGAAATGTGGATGATCCACATTCATTTGCCATATCGATGTATAAAATATCAATGTATCCAGAGGATAGTGTAAATGAACTTTCTACATGCGTTTAATCGTTAAGCACTGCTGGACAATTGCACGTCTTGTTATGTACCTAGTATATTTACATGCACAAATCAGGTATTGAGAAAATGTGCCTGTCAGTTTTACTGGTTTGCAGTTGATCGATTGATTTGGTTTGCAATAAATTAATTTGTTTTAACAGTGCTAAACTTTTATGGAGTAGATCCATTCGCTTACCTTTATGGGGCTACAGTTAGTGTCAAATCATGTAATTTTTGGGCAGTATAGAATTATATTTCATAACTGTCATTGCAATAATTAAATATTTAGTTGTTTTGAAGAAACAGACTGTTTATTGCACGCATTGTAGTCTTGTGTAGAATATGCTACAGATTTAGATTCTTACTTTTCTAGGGTCAGAGAGGTGCACCTGGAGAGCGAGGCTTTGATGGTAAACCGGGTCCACAGGTAAGAAGGTTGTAGCATTGAATTTGAGCAGCGAACTTAATCGTAGATTGCGCAAACATTTTCAAATATTCATCTTATTCTATTTGACAATGATACTCATGCATGCCTGATAAAGAAAATGTACAAAAATTATGCCGTATCTGTATGTATGTTTGGAAGAAATTGTGTAGTTTGCATGGAAAATACGACAATGTATTTACTTATCGCTTGGTTTTCTTGACACATCTCTGTACACAAGTCTAGCTAATTCTTTATCTAGATCATGTGTAGTTGGTTACATTTATTGGAGCCCTTTTGTTGTGCATTCCATGTAGGGTCTGAGAGGAGTAGATGGTGTGTCTGGACCTCCGGGCCCCCCGGGGCCAATGGGATCTTCTGGATCACCTGGATTTCCTGGATCTCCTGGAAGCAAGGTACAGCGGGATTAACAATATTGGTCAAGGATTTTAATCCAAAAGATGTCAACAGTGTTTCTGATGCCGCTATTGAAGGGAATGAATGCCTACATGTACAAGCAACGTTAGATTACTCACTTAAAATTAAATTATCATGATAGCATAATATTTTTTACGCAATAGAACAATTCTGTAACAGCATGTGAATAAGTTGTATAGAGGGTTTTTCCGCACACTGACATGTATCTAATAAATTAAAATGCACACATGTTTCAAAGGCAAATTTCTCATAATTAATAAACAATTCTATAATTTTTCACTTTTATTTGTACATACGTAATACAAAATGTTTCTCATATTTTCTGCCCTATATCAAGTAAATAATAATGAATTGGAAATGTTCATCCAGACCTGAAATAGCATTGATAATTTAGGTGGGTGTGCATTGTAGACAAGTGTTCATTGTAGATGAGAAAACATGGTAAGTCTAGAAGGAAAAATGAATCAAGTGATTGTAAATACATGGACACTGGTTTTCAGGGTGATCGCGGTACCTCGGGACCAAAAGGAGCTGCTGGTCTGCAGGGACCTCGGGGTGAGAACGGCATCCCAGGTTCTCCAGGTGAACCCGGCCCACAGGTTAGTCAGCCAAGAGAAATACAGGAAGAGCTAAATTTGTATATATATCGATTGCCTAAATTTGAAACTGAATCGACCTACTATGCCTTTTGTCCCGATATAAAGGCGGACGAGCAGCTAAAAATCAAGGCTGTGTTTGGGACTGCAGTGCTATCCCTGAAAACTGAAAAGGGGGCACATGGGCTGCAGTAACCTGTCATAGTGCAACCGCACCAGATACGATTAAGCCTAGGTTCAATTATCCACAGTGACATCACCTGGAGAGTACCATCACCTGCAGGGTGATGACAGGCAATCGGTAGAAATAACAGTAGAGATTTGAGGACTTGTTGTCATACAGATGCAGGCGTACATGTACATTGTACCTCTGTGAGTTAGAGCTTGGCTTATATTAGGAAAAATTCTAGCTAGACCATTCTTTATCTAGGCACAGGTAATTATTTCTTCTTGAACACTGTTGTACTACCATACGGTATGTTCTACACCACTATCCAACATGCTGTTCACACTGGCTCTCTACAAGCAATTTGAATTAAATTTTAGCTGGCCCAGGGTATTAATATACCAAAATTTGAATGGGGATAGAATTCCTGTTCCAAGAACTTCCCTGCCATGTTGCCCCTGGTAAAATTGCAACATGGATCATATGTCTTAAAATACATCCACAGTCCCACTGGATCAGGATTGTGGCATCACCGTAGGTTTCTTTTTACATTAAAATAAATTTAGAAAAGTGGTACTGGTGCCTTCAAAATTAAAGCTGCTGGTCTAGATTGAAGTCATTTGTCATGATTGTTAACTGAAATTATATTGGAAAAACTGTTACATTGCTGTTTTACAGGGACCATCTGGAGCCGATGGCTTGCCAGGAGAGAAGGGCGCAATGGTAAGTATGGAAGGCAAAATTATAAAATTCAGTAAATAGTATTGTCATAATGGGATTCGTTTATGCTAGCAACTGATTTACCGGTAGTATCTTTATTATGTCAAGGCAGCTTTAATTATACATTGATTATAAAAAGTGGGCAGTGACTTGTATGGCAAACACTAAAATAAACCTTTAAAATGCTGGCAACTTTTGAAACTTTGCTATCATTCAGGAATAGAAAAATTCTTAGAGTGTCTTATGTGTTGGGGGGGGGGAGAGTTCTGAATACTTATATGCAGGTAGGGTGATAGTACCAATATGACTTAAATGGAAACCATGCATGTATACTACTTTGGATTGCTGTCAAGTTGCTTGCTGATTGAAAATTGTTTCTATTTTCTGCTAGGGACAACAAGGAATGTCGGGTGCACCCGGGTTCCAGGGACCACGGGGTCCACCAGGTGTGACGGGTTCAGCTGGACCTCCAGGTATTAAGGGAGACAGGGTACGTATGATCACGGAGAATTCTCAAACAAAAATACAATGTATATTGAGTAACTCTTTATCTTGCTAGACTCGAATATAGAAGCCAATAATAATTATATTATCAAAAGCAAAATAAACTTTTCATCGTTTACCATATTTTAACTCATATTTCCAATAATTATGCCACAATTTAGTCTCTTGTTGTATTCTCTAGGCTGTTCAAGAACTATCTACAGTCATCTTAAATGTGCAATAATCATATACTTAAAACTGCAGAATGTTATACAGTAATACATGTATGTTATAACCTTATGGGTAAATTTATGTGTAACCGTGCTGTGCGATAGCAACCACTGTAGTTGATGATACAGTGAAACCTATCTTGAGAGACCACTGTCATGAGAGACCACCTGTCTTGACAGACCACACATTTTTGGCAGAAGGACCTACATTTCAATATAACTGAGCCTGTCACCAGAGACCACCTGTCTTGACAGACCACATTTTTGTGGCCAATGGGGTGGTTTTTCAAGACAGGTTCTACTGTACATTGTTTTACAATGTCACAGCCTCCAATGGCGTTATTGTCAACCAGGAGCATGATGTTAGTCCTGTATTGATATATATATTGTGAAATTGACAAAAGTTATAAAAGTAAAATATTTAAATATATCTATTTCGATTTTGTGGGGGGGGGGGGGGGGGGGGGGGGGGGGGGGGGGGGGGGGGGGGGGGGGGGGGG
>JAAUYG010083777.1_pt1 | contig 10588 bp, 5 predicted proteins | sample 7278091 | NCBI WGS metagenome assembly JAAUYG01 (sample SAMN14350201, study PRJNA611818) | marine sediment metagenome | isolation source: surface marine sediment (0.6m) | place: French Polynesia: Moorea | collected 2018-08
CATAAGAATATGGTCTTAAATTGAAGGTGGTCTTAAAATGGAGGGATATTTATACTGAAAATACTAAATACAACAGTTGTGTTGCTGGATGGCCAGTCTTAAAATGGAGGGAATTGTTAAATGGAGAGGTCTTAAATCGCAGGGACCACTGTAAACAGTAAAATAATCAGGCTAATACCAGGAGGGCAGCATAAAATAATAATAAATATCAATATGTAAACAGCAAAATAATCAGGATAATACCAGAGGTAAAATGTAGGTACACACACCCAATTATTTTACAGCAGCTGCTGTATAATACCGGTAATAGCAAATAGCGTATGTGTGTATTTTCCCAGGCTAGCTGCTGGGAGCTCATGAACCTTTACCATGGCATGATGAGAAATCTGATAAAGACGATATCTAGGGATATTAAACCTGGCCGTTACTTGGGCATTGAAAGGTGACTTTCAGTAGATATGTCAGTATACCAGTGGGAACGTCAATGCATTGGTCTTTGAATTCTAAGACCACCTGCCAAGTAACAAAATACGGTCTTAAATGGAAGATGGTCCTAAAATAGAGGGGTGTTTATATTGAATTTATAAAAGTGGTGTCGCTGATGGCCGGTCTTAAAATACAGGGAATTCTTAAATGGTGGGGTCTTAGATTGCAGGGACCACTGTACGTCAATGGCGATGTCAGTACATCAGTGGGTATGTTCCCTTGCTGACTGAGGAAAGCAATGGTGACCATGGTAATGTGTCAGCATTAGACCTTCCAATACTCCACTTATCGGCCATGAGCAACATAGGGTACTTTTGAGTTATGAAAAAGATTATGGGCATCCGCCATCTTTGCTGTCTGTTTGACACCTCAGTTTCTAGTTTAGTTCCCTTTAGTATACTTTTACTATAAATGGCCCTTCATTGGAGAAAACGGAGTAACTGCATGTTTTTAAAACCAAACCTTTGCTCCATTTCCTGGTCTCCACACAGGCCAGTAACTGACTCAGTCAGTGGCTGTTAGCAAGTTTTCAGACTGGAGCCATGGCATCTGAGTTGACAGTTGTCATGGTCAATGACTGGACATCCCTGACAGGTAAATGTCACCCAGAGAGAGATCGGCAGCCTCAGGGCTGTGACCCCAGGGCTGTGCCTGTCGAGATGGGGGGGGGGGGGTTAGATCCTGGCCTGACCCTTCACCCCTGTTATTGGGTCAGTTGTCAAGAGTTTTTACCCACTGACAGAATCAATATCTGTGACGACTCAAGGTCAGTGCTGGGGCTAACAGCTTTACTGGAGGGGTGGGTGGGTTTGAAGGATGGACAGAATGTAGAAATGGACAAATTCTTCTGCACTTTACCAGGGGTTATTTGCGGGAGGCTGTCTGGGATATTAGGGAACTGTTCTGCCATTGACTAGGTCCTTATTTGACACCCCGTTAGGGAAGGTGCCACCTTAGTCTACTAAGTGGTAACACACTTTTCTTTTCAGATCAGTAAAATTGTGAGTTGTAATCCAGTGTGGGACACTTTCAACTTTCACAACATCACCTGCATGCTGCCTGGCCACTTTATCTGCCTGGCCAGATATCATTTGTACAGACAAAAGGAACTCATTTTAGGGAGTGATGGGAAATTGAACCCTGGTATTACAGAGCCCACACTGGGTGGTAGGGTCTGAGGGAATGAGACTGTTCCCAGACCCAGCAGTCTCCAGTCAGACCCATAGTGGACCACATTGTCTGTGTGCTTTGTGCTGCAAACTACTGTAAATTTGATGTTCGTGAAGCATTTATTTGGCGAATTTCGCGACCATCTAATTCTTTAAATCGCAAAAATAAATACCCCGCAAACTTAATTTATGTACCTAGATAACTAACAAGACCTGAGCTAACCGCAAATATTAATCCCCGCAAACATGGCTTTGTCTCAAAAACGCAAACTTTAATCCCCGCGAACATTAATGAATTTAGTATTTTACAGTATGCTGGATTCTCATCTGGCAACTACCACAGAGAGTCTGAGTTTAGTAGCTACAGATTAGTAATGATGCTGTTTGAAAGCAATGTACATGGATGATACACCTGCCAAATACAGCATTCCGGTTCTACCAGCCAGGAACTTCATACACACAGCCTGCCACACAGACAGAACTTGGCCCAGTAACAACTCCACCAGGCTCCAGGCTCCTAATAATCTCGGGGAAAGGGCAGGGAACCGCAGAGGGAAAAATCAAAGTCTGATTGTCTGTCTGGGACTGGCTCCCTGGTCCAGGCATGGCTCGGTATTGACTGCCTACACTGAACTTGAAGCACAAGCTGGGTTTTGATCTCCCAACCTTGGCTGCCACTGGTGGTATATGTAATAGGGGTAGATTAAAGGATGCACCTTGAGACTGGCTGGGGGAGTAGCTACTAGGGAAGGGGTAGACTGGTGCTACCCCAAAGGTGCTACCTTGTACTTCTTCAAACAGCTTGGCATGCTTGCCAACAGGGAGATGAGAGAAGACCTTTAAGCTGGAGATCAGACATTACCTCTGACAGAAAGGGAGATAATAGGACCACGCCCTGCCGGGGATGGGGTGGGGGGTGGGGGGGGGAGGCTGTCATTAGGGACAGGGGGGTTGGGGAGATATCCAGGCATGTGACAAATGCACTAGCCATCAGTTCTTGTTTAGGTCAAGCTCACTGTTGCAAGCAATCTGCTTTAAGTCAAGTTTTATATTTTAACTCCCTTGTCCGTGTTGTCAACATTTCTGTACACTGCGTCATTGCACTGTCATTTTGGGGTCATTCGGTGGACTTGTCACACATGACAATGTACCTAACCTACTGCTGGTGTCAAGCAGATCATCAAGGTCCATGGACCTCTTGTTTACCTCAGCTGTCAGTATTTTGGTGAGCTGTGTGTATTACTGTAAATTCACTAATGTTCGCGGGGATTAATGTTTGCGTTTTTGAGACAAAACCATGTTCGTGGGCATTAATGATATTCGCGCTACCTCATGTCTTGTTAGTTATCTAGGTACATGAATTATGTTTGCAGGGTATTTATATTTGCAATTTAAAGATGGTCGCAAAATTCGCCAAATAAATCCCTCGCAAACATTAATGAATTTACAGTATATGGAATTTGTTGATGAATATGACACCTACTGGTACATGTACCAGTGGCTTGAAGTAGAATTGGCTTGCAGAGACAGGATTGGTGGGCGGTGTAAGTTCCTTTGCGTGATTGGTGTAGCTAATAGCTATCTGTATCTGTGGGGTCGCAAAGGTGGATGCTGATCCCAAATCTGACATACATCTTCACCCAATAACTCAAGTAATTATATACATGTAAAATGTGTTTTTGAAAAGTACCTCTGCAAAAACAATGAAAAATATGCTGATTCTCATCCTAATTAAAGTGTCCCATTTAGTTATAAATGCTACGAACTGGTCCTGGGTACCTGACCGATGCATCGATTGCATCAGTCATTGATGCATCAGTCTGGCCCCGCCCCTGGAGTCACACACCCCCTGGAGTCACACATGAGTCAGGTAGTTTTAAAGTCAATGCAGCCAGACTTCTTACAGAATAATACAAAGTACTTATAATAAGACATTTTATAAATATCATGATGCAGAGGCTGAATTGCAGCCAGGCTTCTTTGTGTTGGTGACTTCGGTCAGAGAATGCTAACATCACAAGCTCCCCCCCCCCTGGATGTGGTCCTATGTCCTTGAACACCTATGGGATATTATCAGCTCAGTGCCGCTGCCGATGTCCTTGGTCCTCCTGTTATGGGGCTTCCCTGCCTGTGGAGGCCAGCTCCCTGTCGTGCTATCAGCCGGCTCCACGTGTAACCTTGGGCTGTGGCAGAAATCGAACAATATATGCATGTAGTGCGCCTGCCACTCAGGCCTGGCAGCATGCCACCCCATACAGCCTACGGGAAGGCTGAATACAAGGCCAGAGGCTGAAAAAATACAGAAATAACATAAAAACATCATAGCAGAGGAAAGAGAGAAAAGAGAAAAGCTAAAAAAAAAAAAAAAAATTCTCACAAAGCATACTTGACATGCAAGGCTAAAAAGGTAAGAAAAAAGATCCTTTTATAAAACAGGTTTGACATGCAAGGATAAAAGGGGAAAAAATGCCTAGCCGGTTAGCATTTTGAAAAGGAACAAGAAATAAATGACTGGCAATGACAGCTTTCAGCTCATACTGAGGTCCTGGCCAACTTAATGGACTGCCTGGTTCAGTACTGTCCCAGTAAATACAAGGTTTATGAGACGGTCCCTGAGCTACAAGGCCAATAGTTCTTAGACTATGATTATTTGGTATTTGTAAGAATACCGGATAATGGTCCCCCCCCCACACACACACACACACAGACACCAGGTAATACCTCCAGGTAATACACCCACCACTGGGTAATACTCTAGAAATATGGAATATTTAAGATAATAGTATAGATTTGCTCCATAATTGACTGACAGAAGTACATGTAGTTAGAGACGTTATAATTTCTAGTCAGATCATAACTAACTGAGATATATATGTCTTACATGCTGCAGGTCCGGACAGTACCAACATATATGTGGATAGACATTCACCAACTGAAAAAATTCGATTCTACTTGCCGAGTCCATTGAAAAATGGGTATTGATTTCCAAAATTTATCGACAACAAACATTTTGATAGACATTACTAGACTGAAAAAATTCCATTGTACTCACTGAGTCGATTGAAAACTGAATATTGATTTCCAAAATTTGTGGACATATAAGGGTGTGGTTGCCAGTCAAACTTCCCTAAATATTGTAGCGACCCGTGCTGGTTAGTAGTGTCTGCAGGTTTCCATGGCATCAGCCAGCAGAATGACAATGTATATCATAAAGAATCTTAACATAAGGTGAAAAAAACTGTCCAATGGAAACTAATATAATGTTATATGTGTTGCTTTCCAAGCACAATAGGGAGTATTTGGCGCCACAAATTCACAGTATGAATAATCGGTTTCATTCGGAAGCTAAACTACCTTGGTCATATGACTACCCTGTAGCCAATCATATTGTGACAAATAAAAGCTCTACCAATCGTGAGATGCCTCTGTTTTCGTGGCTTTACCCTTCTTTCGGGTATCTTCGGAAAAGTTTCCCGCCAAGGGCATGAAGGGGTTTAAAATACTCCCTATTAATGGTAGGCAGGACTGGGGTAGGCAGGCACTTTGGGCAATAAGATACAAGCATTGAAAAGTTCCTCATGTGACTAGATTCAAATCCCAAGCAGTCAGTCTGCAGCTGATGTCAACATCAGGAACATAGGTGGTCATAGTAATAATGTTACCATGGTTACCATTGTCTGAATGTTGGACGGAAACTTTGGCTACTATTTATGTTGAGAAAAAACTTTTTGCTACTATTTATGTTGAGAAAACCTTTTTGCTGCTACTTCTGTTGTTTCAGTGACTGACGACAGTTACCATGGTTACTAGTATGTGATACAAGTGTATGTGTCCCAGGCGATGATGTAACGTGTATGTTTTGTATGTTCCAGGGATCGTTCTCCCGCAGTGACTTCACCTTCAAGGTCTACTACCCAGCCACTGGACAAGTAGAGGACTGCCGCATTGAGGACTAAACGTTCCAACGGACACATGGACTATGTCACTGCTGCATTGACCACTAGATGGCACTGGCTGTCAGCGTGCTGTCGGTGATACTGCAGATTGAGCACTGACAGGCTTAGAGAGAGCACCGATTACAGACTGGACCCGAGCGGGACTGAGAGAGAGTGTACCTGGATTATTTATTGTGTTGAAGACTTGATGTTGTGTCTAGTTCCGTGTGACAGATACACTGGAGTGTGTGCTACTCGTGCAGATGACATTGCATGGCGTGAGAGTCCTGTCGTTTAAACACGTAGGTTTTTACTGTAACTATGGTAACACACTCGCAGTCTCACAACTGATGTAATATGTAACAATCCACCCACTATTATGTTTAACCAGACATCAAATTTCTGCTTATGCTCGGATCTCCCAATTTTAACGATTGTGTCGTTCTAAAAGTTGTAGTTGATAGAATTTATTAAATGTTCACACCAGCGCAAAGTCTTCGAAAGTTCTGAGCTTTCGACCCGTAATGTCGGGCCTTCTTCAGCGAAATGAAACTTCCATGTTGTCACGCAACTCCCGGTTATCTCGTAACAGGTTATATCTTGCGGTGTTACTGATACCCACCTGCCCGCCATACAGTCAGGTACCGTGTAACTATAGCCAAAAATCTGTCACCTGCAGGTGTTGCCACTGTTGGATTGTCACAGCAGCCAGGTGTCACGGCTTGTAACGGAGATCAATCCCAGACACGTTACTGCCTGTAAATCTTATAACACATTAAGTACTAGTATATTATTATATACCTGAAAAATATCTCTATACTTTACCATAGGGGCGATCGTGCAAATATATATAGCTATATTGAATGCCGACCTTTGCTCTATTGCACCGTGCCCCAGCCCAGCTTTTCAGCCAATAGCAGAGGCTCATGGAGTCTATGTTTATGTAATTCTGTTGTTTATTTTGGTTTGGATACCAAGGTCCCAGACCACTGCTATAGGCCCTGAAGGTGTGAAAAGGAAAAACATTCAGAGTAACATAATGTCAAAATGGTCTTTTCTTGTCTAAAACAGAACTTGATGTTGCGCAATATGTCCATAATTATGAAGTAACAGGCATATATTAATAGTGTTATCACATTTTGTTCAATGATTTACTTTTGTGGACCAACAGCTGCATTCCGACTCACAAAAGTTCATCAGAATAAATGCAGTTTTTGGTCCATACGAAAATAAATCGTTGCACTCGTACAATAACCACTAAATATTGGATGTTTGGTAATTACTTTCTTTGCTATTTTCTTGTCAGTTAATTTATTTTAATGTAGATGGCGTATGTTATGGAAATGGACTGACGAATGTTAATACATTGTATGTCTGTGTACATTGTATCAATGCACTGATGACATTTATGGTACCGTTATGATGACACCGAGCCTTGTTCAGGCTGTATGGCTGCAAGATGTTTGTGTCACATGGCCTTTGTCAGGGTCAGAATGTAAGGGTTACCATGGTTACCAGTGTAAACAGTTTGGTATGGTCTGTGACAGGCTCACAACACGTCTTTTGGGTATAAAGTATACCTACTAAACCCTAAGTTATTGATTGTTTGCCATGTTTATATAAAGCAAGTTATATATTAAAGGCTAGGACTCTCAGTGCGTATTTTGCCCAGTGTTTCCTTGTGATGTAGAACTGTATACAATTTATGTATGTGCAATGTCTACGCTGTACATAACATTGCTTACAGTGGGCAACCATCCTGTCGGGCCTCGATAGAGTGACAGGTCAGAGGTTAAAGGTTAAGAGGTCAGATATGTGTTGTACTTTCACAGTTATACCTGAAAACTTCTGGAAACCATGTACAGTATGAGTTTGTATGTGTGTGTGTATGTGTGTGTGTGAGTATGTTAGCTATTACTGTACATACAGTGTGTAGGCGGGTACGTGGTGGAAATTTTGTCTGCCGTTCAGTTCTGACCCAAAAAGTTCACAAATCTACTAGGCCAGTAGATCAGTATACACACAGCCAACTGAACATATACTGTAAATTCATAAAGTTTTGTGGGATTAATGTTTGCATATTTGCTGTTAGCTCAGGTCTTGTTAATTATCTAGGTACATGAATTTATGTTTGCAGGTATTTATTTTTACGATTCACAAACATTAATAAATTTAGAGTAAGCTTTAGCTACCTCCGCCCTCCCTTTAACATTTTTCAACCCCCCAAAATGATCGCCCCAAAATTTGAATCCTGTTTATAGAAAAACTGACAGCAGTGCTCTACTAGTTTTCTGGCACTTTAAGGTAAACCCAGAAGAAACATTACCATCACCATGGTAACATCACACATAACTCCCTGGGTCAGCTTCACTGAGCGGTATGGCTGGGTATGAGACAGTGCTAGCATTAGCGGTTCCATTCCACTTGGTGTGCTGTGTCTATTGTTACAGATATCAGGTCTCTCTTCATGCTTTTCCTTTAAATTTATTAATGATAAAATGAACGTACTTGACCAATTTGATATTATATTGGCAGAGAAGCCTCATTTCTCTAACCTCCCATCCCACTATGACCAGAGTGTGTGTGAAGATTTGCCATGGTGACTATAAACAAGGTATGCGTCAAGGCCTGCGATGTACCCGGTGCTTTCCTGTGTGTTGTACAGATAATGCTAGATTTCCATGGCAACTCGCCAGTGTGCATGTTCTGCCGGTCAGTGAAGGTCAGTGAAATGTCTTGTTTGTAGTTAAACAGCCTATTTTCACACTAGAGTCATTTGAACCATTCTTGAACCGCTTCTAACATGTCTAACTCAATCAAATCTTGAAAGCTAGACCATTTTGATTTGCTGGAAATGTGTTTGCAAGGTAACATGCAAATATCTAGTTCCAAACCAGGAACCCCAGTTTGAGATTGCTCTCCTAGTTTTACACGAGTGTTGTACAAAATGATTTGGGATGGGTAGGCTGTGATTGTCAGAACGGAGTCAAGACTTCTGATTACACAAGCATTATACTAACAAAATTCACCCTTAAGGTGGTTTGAAGGCATTTACTTATGTGGGATAAACTGGATTTGAATTAGCTTTCTGAAACACTCTAGCTTTGCTGTGTAAACACAAATAAAGTCCACTTTGAAATCTGTTTTGAAGGGGTAAAGTCTTCATTTAACCAAGGAAAATCGAGACTACTATTGAACCGTTGATTACCACAGGGTTCCTGTCAATTTTCAATTGTAATTCATTCCTTTAAAAAAAATAAGTGTTAAAAAGAAACGAAACAGACCCTGTTCGCCAATACAATGTTCCCTGCATCTTAAGACCACTCAGTAAAATGTGAAATCAGAGCTAGTCTTAAAATAGGGGAAGCCTTGTATTAAATGGAGTACTGGTAGTCTTAAATCACAGGGACCACTGTATTACGGGACTAGAATAATGAGGATATTGAATTTTGCATGGCTACAGAATATATTGCGAGTCAAATACCATTTCATCTGCTAAGAACAGTGGCAACTTGAAGAAGAAAAATTGCCAGGATTTACTTCTCTGTGAATAGATAGAATATGGCAACGTTTTTGGATCTTTATTACATAGATCTATGTTACAATATTCATGTTGTCTGCGTGAACAGACGGCCATAGTTGCTTACTGCTCAGACCATGCTGGTGTTGTATTGCCAAGTTAAGTGTTTCCCATTCCAAAAGTGACATTTGGCAAATAAAGTACAGTATATATTTCAGTATTGTGCGTGTCTGTTGTCTTGGTGTTGAGAAACCTGTAAATTATCTGAAATAATCAAATCAAAGGAAACATTTCAAAACCAAGAAATTTTGCATTTAGACAGCACTAGTACAATAGAACCTGTCTTGAAAGACCACCCCATTGGCCACAAAAATGTGGTCTGTCGAGACAGGTGGTCTCTGGTGACAGGTTCAGTTATATTGAAATATAGGTAGGTCTACTTCTGTCAAAAATATGTGGTCTGTTAAGACAGGTGGTCTTTCATGGCTGTGGTCTCTCAAGACAGGTTTCATTGTACTACATTGTGGTTAGAAGAGGAAAGAAACTGCAAAAGTGAGAGACTGCTAAAAATAAGAAGAGGCCCATGGGCCTTGATGTACAGCTGGAATTCCACGTAGTACAGAACACTTTCTTCTTCAAGTTACATGGTGATTTGAATGACCTACAGTGAATAAAGCACACAACTTTGACACATACCAGACCAAAATGGTTCCCATAAATACTGTTTGCATTCTTTTTTGCATTCTTGGGCAGTGGCTTCTGGGGAACAATCCAATTTCCGAAGAGTCAATGAAATGTCAACACAAACGTCATTACATACTCTGCTTGAGGATTTAAGTTTCACCAGAACAAGCCTGAATTATTGACCAATTTGAACTTAATATGTCAAGGTCACTCAAGTTCGGATGTAATGTGGCTGGTCTCGTCAACTAAAGACTTCCTATTAATGGTTAATAGTAATATCCCCTAACCCTACTGCTCCTCAGATACAATTACAAGGAGCCGAAATATGAGTGACCTTGAACTTGATTTTCCAAGGTCGATAAAGGGCAAATATGATTGTGCAGCTGAACTCCCTATATATGTCTTCCTATTGGTGTTCAATAGTCCAAGAGACAATTGATTCTTTGAAATACAGTGGAACCCTGGAATCAAGACACCTGTCGCCAGGGCCAAAGTGGTCTTAATTCTGGGGTGGTCTCAATTCTGAGTCACATCAGTCACTGGGACTTTTCGTCATGGGTCGGAGTATATCCCTTCTAAGTGCATATTCTAATATATTTACCATAGTTTAGGACAAAGAACTACAAGGGATGGTATAGTTGGGTAAATCATGTATATGATATCCTATCAGAATTTAACAAATTAGCTATGGGATTGAAGCTTATGGCACAGCCGCAAAATCAAACCTCATGAAAGTCCAGAGATTACAAAATAAAATCTTGAAAGTTTTGTATAATAAAGACTGGCTAACGCCC
>JAAUYG010069192.1_pt1 | contig 10586 bp, 5 predicted proteins | sample 7278091 | NCBI WGS metagenome assembly JAAUYG01 (sample SAMN14350201, study PRJNA611818) | marine sediment metagenome | isolation source: surface marine sediment (0.6m) | place: French Polynesia: Moorea | collected 2018-08
TGAAGTTTGCAACTTATCCCATCATGCGATATTCTACTTGGCCTGGCCAGTATACATGGTACAAGTTCTACTTTCATAGTGGGTCAGTACTTGAAATATTGTTTATGAAAATCCAGCTTGGCTTTTCTGGACAAACAGTTGTCCTATGAGAAGCCCAATAATGCTGCTTTGGTCACTTTTTGCATATATTGCTTTGCAGATGTCCAGTATTTCAATACTTTCATCTATTTTTGTCCGAACTTTTGAAACCTATGCAGGACCCAAATTAAACTGCTTTGACATTTTGATAGTAAACCATGAAGAAATTAAACTTTGTGTACAATAATGTATATATAACTGCTTGCTTGGCTTATACTTTTCAAATAAAGTATGGGCGTATCCTAAATTTGTGCCATATTATAAACAAGGGAAGATATTCGCTTCGTCTTATACTACTAATGCTTTACTGTATCCTCTGGGTATTGTCCAGAAGTAACAGCGCTTCACAATTCAGGGAGGCTACAAAACCTACTATTTGTGGTGGTCTAGTGTTATTGAAAATGTACGAATCAATTTAATAGATTCCCGGCGTAAGCTGTAATGGTGTCGTGTGTGTGTGATATATATATATGATATATTACAGTATGTATATTGAAGTTATGATGACTGAATGTGTGGGAGATATGGAAATGAACTGTTACTAGTCATAATATTAAGAGAAGTGAGGAAAACAGAGCAATTGACAATATCATGACATGTCATAGATTGACAGTGTCATGACATGTCATAGATTGACAATGTCATGACATGTCATAGATTAACAATGTCATGACATGTCATAGATTGGCAATGTCATGACATGTCATAGATTGACAATGTCATGACATGTCACAGATTGACAGGTCATAGATTGACAATGTCATGACAGGTGATAGCATGACAATATGACAGGCCATAGATTGACAGATCATGAATTGAAAATGTTATGATGGGTCATAAACTGGCAATGTCATGGCAGGTCATAGATTGGCAGTCATTACAGGTCATAGATTGAAAATGTCATGGCAGGTCATAGATTGACACCATCATGGCAGGTCGTGAATTGACAAATGAATGTTTTGACAGGTCAGAGTGGTAGGTCATTATGATAATATGACAGGTCATTAATCAACAATGTCTCGAAATGGTCATAGAATGACATTGTCGTAACAGGCCATGCCCTCATTATATACAGTTCTCGCAGGGTTTGTTTAATAACAGGGCAAAGGGAAAATATTGGAGAACGGATATATGCATGTAAATTGTATGAGAGGAAAAGCGAAGTATATAATTATAGTGGTTTCTGTGTCATGTGATCGCGTTTCTGGACGTTGATTCAGATTGGGATTTTGACATAGCATGTTAGATATCAATATTAAAAGTGTGATATGTTACTAGGTTGCAGTACTTAAAGTGTACGCGTATGTTAAGGTATATAATATATAACAAGTTTTATAGTATATTGCCATGGTTCTGTGGTTGTGGTATACCTGCTGGAATACTTTGCTTGGTGGTGTGTGTGGTCCTACCTATCTGCTGTTATAGTCTGTTTATACTGCTGTGGTCTTTATAAAGCTATGCAGAGGAGCTTCTTGTGCGGTGCTTGAGTATAAGAGATGTCGTTAGTGTATACGTACACCTATAGATGTGTCTATGTTAAAAAAAAAAACCCAACATGGTGGCATTATTGTTGTGTGAGTAAAAAAAAAAACAACAAAAAGATGTAAACCAAAAGGCGTAGTAACATAATGCATATCGTCAGGAGCTTGTAATCTACAGTCGAGGAACATTGCAAAGGAGTGTTAGCAAATATTTTTGTTATTAAGTAATTGTGTGTTTAATACCAGAAATTAGTGCATTGAGCATAGATTAAAATATACACCCGACAGTTTGTGTGGCATTGTTAGGGCCATGCGTTAGCTCAGTGTTGTGAGTGACTGTTGTTTTGAAATATTTTGCTACAGCAGTTGATCAAGTGAGGTTATCGAAAATGTATTTTAGTACCGGTATAGTGTTACTGCTAGCAGTGCCTATAGAGCATTGCCCAGCCTTGCCAACTGCGCACTTCTCGGACAGATGAGGAAAAGTAGGGAGACATCTGTAGGAAACTGCCTGTACTGTAACGATTCTCTTAGCGGCCACTCTTGGCAAAAACGTCTTTCCAGGTGACCTGGGTTTTCAGAGAGTGAAGGATATCATTTGGCACTTCATGCAGGAAGAATAGCAGATAATACCACATGGTAGATGGTCACACCCGATAGAGAGGGACTACTGTATGTGTATACAATGTACCTAAGAATTGTATGGAAATTGTCATATTATATTTCAAAAGTTTAGATTTTTTTGAACAGAAATTCTTGTTTGTGAAGCGAGGAAGAAGAGGAGAGATTGTGTTGTAAAAAATATAAAAATCGTGGTACATTTTCATTGAAAATGGGTCAAGGGTGAGATTAAAACAGATGCCGTAAATATGGCCCAGAAGCCAAACATCTATATAATCTATACAAATACACGGCACCTAACGCACAGATCCTGATGCGGGCTTTTAAAAAGATTGAATGAAACTCCATCTGACTGGCTTCTTTTGTTTATGAAAGGCACCTGTCAGGGAATTGAAAAATTAGCACAGATTTAGTACGTCTTGTATTTCGAAGTTTAGTATATCTCTGAGACCTTCCACGGAAGACTAGCCTCACGCCCTGCCTCACGCAAATGATACTAAATAGTTGTGACGCAAATTTATAGGGAAGTACTGGTATGCAATGCATAGATCACTTTTTCCTGATGCATCTATATTTCTTTTTGTAACCGTAACTATAAGCCAAAGCAACAAGAAGAAAGAAATCCCTGACGAAAACTTGATATCCATGATCTTTGATGATTCCAAGATGTTTACATGGAAACGAATTGAATTGATGTACTTAATGCAGTATATATGCTTCTTGGACAAAGGGGAGTCCACATATTTTAGTACAAAACTATATGCTATAGGTTTTGGAAACAAGGGTCATTTGCTTTAATCATCATTTAGGATGATGCTTCAACAAAACGCGTTAATTAGAAATACCTTCAGCGCAGATCAGGGACACTTGAGCTTTCTAGTTTTGAGTCATTGTGTTTGAAGACCTCTGCTACAGATCGCATTTTATAAACCTTTGTAATATGTATCTATATTACATGGCCACGCTGTGTAATCTAAAACAGAACCAATCTGTGAAGTTCAGAGTTTGACAGTTGCTTTAAGACTGGTACTGGAGTAGCTTTTTGAGACCAAGGCATGCTAAAAACCCATCTATTGAATGGGTTTTTATACTCTAAGTCCGTAACAATTACCAAGTTCTATTGGTTGTAGGTCGGAACTTAGCGGTGAAAAGTTCAATGTTGTGATACTGTGCTGATCTGTGTGAAATCCTGTCTAGTGAAAACTGTGTAATATCTAGGGAAATAATATTGTAAGCTCTCCACTTCTTGGGCAACCCATATATATATATATACTGTGTTATATGGAATAAAATTTTGGAGAAAACATTTTGGCTTGTTGGCTTATGACTCGCTGGTGCTTTTAAGTCATGGTTGTGAAAATGTCGACCTATTATTATGTCGATCTGTTATTACATGATATAATAGACAGCATTTCCATCAGTTTAGTGTCTGATAATAGATTGGAATTTACAATTCTTTACCATTTGAAGCATTTATAAGATCTATAATACAATTCTTTAATTAAATATTATACAGCTACTAAAATAGTTCTAAGCAAACATTCTCTTGCAGTAGCCACATGATTTCAATGTATTCATATAGACATGGGACTGCTCGTAAAGTAACCTTTATACATAGGCAGGAAAACTTGCAATATTAAAACCCAAGAAATATACCGAAAGGGTAAAGTAACGCAACTTTAGATGCATTAGTAATATGTGATCCATTCAGTATGGTTGCAACTTTAATACGATGCTTAATATGTCAGGACATTCGCATCGAAGCACTTCTACAGATTTGAATATCCATATAGGGCCTCATCAGGTCACGTTCTCAAACTAAATTACAGTGGTCCTTGTCATTAAAGACGGCTCCCTTTTAAGACTTCTGATGTACAGTGGAACATGTCTTGAAAGACCGCCCTGTGGGGCATAATACGGCCGCCCATGACAGGTGGTCTTTGGTGACGGGTTGAGTTACGTTGAAATGGATCTTTTGCCTGGAATATCTGGTCTTTCAAGACAGGTGATCTTTCTTGGCGGTGATCTCTCGAAGACCAGTTTCACGATAGTTGCCACAAAAACAAACTACGCAGTTAATTTTTTATTAAGAACCGTTTATTTTACAGTTAAAAGCCAAGATTTACACCCCCAACCCACTGCATATTCCACATGCTTATTCTGACATTATAAACAACCTACAAAAAACATTCCATTTTCACCAAGTCCTTGTTTGTCATTTTGTCCAATGCCCATATTGTAAAAGCACTTTGAACCAAATGACACCTGGACTCAGCAATTCACGCATTCTTCCACAGGCATCTTTAAAACACACATTCATACACCTTTGCTTTCGCTGTATATTGTACCACAAGCACATCAACACGCTGGCCCTATGTCCGTACAGATTTCCTTTACTCTTTTTAAAAGTACTTTTGAAAGTCTTTAGGGAAGAATTCTTTCTTCTCCCTTATGCCCATTTAAAACTTGCTGCTACTTTCATTGGGTTGAAGACCTCAGTTTCATCTGTTATTAAACTCAAAAATATATATATATATCGTATATATAATTAGCCACCTAGTCAAAACATGTTTTCACTCCTCCAAATTAGTATTTTATGTGTCCATACCAGTTAGCTGAAACATATTTTAAATGATCTTACAAAATTATGCTACAATATGAAACCTTAGATTCATTAAGAGTTGTGTCATGAATATGACAAACTGCACTTTGTTTCTCAACTGATTAGGAACCACGAAATAGTGCCTCAAAAAGTTGTTAGGCTTTTACCCTTTAGCCACAGCAGCCAGGCCAGAAGATTGACCTTTTTACAGACTGGCAATTTAATAACCCCATGCAAGACATTGATATAGGCATTATGGTACAGCCGTGTATTAGATCCCTATACCCGAGTCCAAAGCATGATGATATTGGTAACATCACATACACCATGGAGTTTAAAGGCATTCAACCTTCAAATATTTCACCCATGTCACTACTGGCAGCTGTTGAACTGTGTTCTTGATGATGTAAATTGTGTTATGCAACAACATTCCAATCGAGAATCTTTCCTCTATGAAAAGAAATCCATTTCAATTCAATCTAAAATTTTAATTCCCACAACAAAATTTAAGAATTTTCTTTTATGACACTGCATAGGGTGAATCATAAAGGATGAACAGTAAATACTTGAACATGACAAGTTGAGTACTAGTATTTAAAAAGTACTAGTTTGAAAAATCTATGATTTGTTATTAAGCTTCCCACTTTAAGCTATTCGAATTTGCAGGATCTTCTAACTAGGGGTCACTTTTTTTTAGTGTATTTCAGGATTCTCATACTGAAGGCCACTTTTAACCCCTAACAGATTACACCCAATATGCAAGCCAGAACTAAGGAAGATCATTTTAAACACCTAATGTAACAGATAGTAAAAATTTGGTTAAAACTCATCACAATACTCTATAACAGAAACTTCCTACCTTTGTCAGGTAAAAATTATGCATAAATTGCAACAAACAACTACAGATGTCTAGAATCCACCAGTGAATTCTACATGTATATATATACCATATATACGTATATATATATGCAATTCTTGGACCATCGTACATGCCGTCGGCAAATGATGTGATGACAAGGGTTTCAATTGGTGCAGCGAACACTACCAACAAAAGCTATACACTTGAACCACACCTTGCAAACACCTCAGAATTAAGACCACCTCGGAATAAGTACTACTTCTCAAAAGTTACCAACACTGGATTTTTCCCTTTTAGTAGTCTTAGAAATCAGACCACCTCACAATTAAGACCAGTCGCATGGGTGGTTTTTATCCAGTGGTTACACTGTTATAGTCCTATACATAAAAGCCTAAGGGATAAAGGAACGTTTGCACATGATCCAGGGTTAACTAGGGATAAACGGGCATAACAAGGGATAAATAGCAGTTTCTACAAGCCATTGTCTCAAACTCACACACCCCCTATCATACACATGACGACTGGTTTAGAATGGCACACGCATATACCCAACATGCCATTGTAATGTACAACTTTATTCATTTCTGTACATGCATCTGCACTCGTGCAAAAAACGTCTACTCGAGCATACGTTCGCATCTGATCTGCAGCAGCATGCAAGTCTGACCCGACACTCGTTCCAGCATCGTCTATGCTTCTTTTGACTGAAAAAGGGTTTATCAAAAACATCTCCGCAACAAACTGTTCTCGTTGCATTTCATAAAATGCCATGCCATGTACATCGAACAAAATACTTTTATAAGAATAGTCTTCAGCATATACACCGTGTCTACAAAAAGCCTTCGATAATTTATGTGAACACAAGATTTCAACAGTACAGAATATCAGAAAGTCGACCCCCTTCCCGCTCCTGCCCTTTCCTCAACATTTTCCGCAGTGTAAATGCAAAAGTGAAATATTTCAATTAAGATTTAAAACCCAGACTAGCGCCGGGATTATAATTTCCCATATATATTCATACAGGACAGGTACCCGAAGCGTATACTGGCAGATACTAGGTAGTATTGGGAGATAGATACACGTACTATCAAGTACTGGCAGAAAAAAGACTTTGATTCCGTCTCAGACTGTGTTTTTGACTATGGGCTCTTCAGTGGTTGAAAAATCTAAATTACATCCCCACCCCACCACAACTCCCAGCGGAGTATATTCAATATATGGTCCATCGTTTTAGTTTTGCTTTGACACATTGTGCAGGACATATAATTTGTGACACAGTTTCATAAATAGCATAGTGCAATTTAACCACAGAAGCTGCATGTGTAGCGAATTGTGTACAGAACAGATGCGTATTAGCATTGTTACATCCAGCATTTTTTAGACGCCCCTTCCCCCCGTTCTAAGTCTTTTAATGTATATATATATACTAAATATAAATCATGACATTACTGACCTAGACATACACGCAAAGATCACATTATAAATTACGTATAAAAGCCGGGTCCTTCTTTCGGCAAACGCCAAGACGACCCCCTTCGTTTGTGCTACATTCTTTTGGCAAGGTTTTAACCTTTCGCCTGGGTCATGACAGAATAGCCTTGCTGTTGTGTTGACGACTGTGGATGCCGTCCAGACTGTGAGATCGTTTGTGTCGATGCATATGAGACCGGAGCTTGTCCTCGCATACGTTCGACATTGCCTGAAAATAAGCGACGGAATAACTGCAATAATTTTAATACTGGAAATGAAGAAATATTTTAAGAACACATTTTAGTAGTTATCGCATGCTCCCTAAAAAACACTAGTTCAATTAAAAGTAAGTGCCGTCCCCTCATAATTTGCGACATAGTCTGCCGTATGTTTGATGTTGTCAGGCAGGGTATGCCAGAGATTGTCCACAGGGCATGCACTGTTTACTTTAACTTGAACGGCCTCAAATTCAACCTGTCAGTGGTTTGATGCTCGTAAGGTTGTTATTACAAATTATTGACAGGAAGTATGAAATGGATGGATGATTACAGTTTCAAAGATTACAGAGTTGGTGGCTATAGTATTGTAAGGACCCACATATTTGAATACTGTTCGTTGAGTGTTTCATGTATGACACTATCATCATACTGACTGAAGTAAATTGAACCTCACGATATATACCTGCCTCTGTATGCAATGCATGAATACACTATCATCAATCAAGGAACACTGTAAGAAGTGCTCACTATTTAAGTAAGTCAATACCCAAACAGACAGATACATGTCAAGATTTATCAGACCCTCCAGAATTTTGCACTCAGAAAAAGCAAATTCTGCACGCTCAAAAAAAAAACCAACAAAATTCTGCACTCGAAAATGAAATGGAAAATGTGCACTCAGATAATGCAAATTTTGCACAAAAAAAGTTGCAATGGCACTGTAAACAGACCCAAGTTCTGCACTCAGAAAATGGAAATTCTCCCCATGCAATGGAAAGTCTGCTTTTCCATGATTTTTTTCACAAAATTGGGCAATTCTGTCAAGTTGAAAATCTGTGCGATCACAGAATCCTGGAGACTGAATTATACAAAGCAAATTTGACAACCTGGTGTAAAAGCAGCTTTGCTTCAAATGCATCAGAGGTAAATTTGGCATGTTTATTTAGAAGCCAGATTCTTACCACTACAGTAGCTAAAGTCACTTTACTGCTACAGTGAGTATTGACATTCTTTCGTTACCTCTAGTTTTGCAGCCCGTTCCTTGCTTAATCTCTCCAACGGGTAGCCCAGCTCGTGTGAGTCCGCTAATGCCCGCAGGTCAAAGTAGTACTTGGCATACACACTAGAGGGCACATTGATGTTGAACTGCAGCATCTCCAGAAACTGACGTTCCAACTCATTCCTGGGGAAGACCATGAGTTATCCAGAATGAGTTGGAGGTCCAGAGATTACAAACATGTCAAACTAGCAACAAAAAAAGTTACCTGCTTGAAGCACTACAAGGAACCAGGGCTTATTCAACAGACAAATTTTTTGCACAGCCCACCCAATGTGTACCTTAACTGTGTACACATCTCACCAATCTAAACATCCTACTGCACACAACGGTTTGGACCGCACAATTTCTTTATGCTCATTGACATAAACTAGTCAATCTAAACAACCCAACATGCCATTATATAGCCAATAAAACTGCTGTCCATGCTGCGCAAGTTCGAGGCTTCCGCTAAAGTTAATTTTAGTATCTGGTTAACTCCAAGTACAGGCAGAATTTACCAGAGAAGAAAATTCTGAGCCAAACAAATATTTTTGACTCTTTCTACAGTTTCTGGAGTATGGCCAATTCAGAATTCATGGTGGGACCAAAGAAGGAAGTCTTTTTAACACTTTTTTTTCAGATTGCACCCCCCCCCCTTTTGTTTTCCTTCCTTACTGCACAGCCATCCATTCCAATGTTTTGGCGGGAACGGCCCTTGTACTAAGGCTGGCGTTCTCAAAAATACTTAAGTCAAAGTTATGACTTTAAGTCACTAAACTGACCAATGTGACCGGCTTAAAGAATTTGACTTAAGTCAAAGCTCAGTCACCCCTGAGCTCTGAGACATGGGACTGGCTAGGAATTTGACTTAAGTCAACCTGAAGTATTTTTGCGAACTCTGGCCCACTTTCTTACATGTCCTCTACTGTTATATCCTTCAGGATCTGGCAGTAATCCACGTTCCAGACAGCCTGGTCGTCCCACACCTTCGACGCTAGGAGAATAGCACCTAATACAATCCGCTTCCAGTTTCCCGGCATAATGTCAATCTCGGCATACGTCAATAACCGCTCTAGATATACCTAAAGAGAAAACAGAAAAGTAGTTCCTCTCATAGGCCTCATTAAAGCAGTAGAAAGCCCACTATTAAATTCTGATGGCCACCAAAACTGTTCATTTCACAACTGTTCATTTCACACCAGGGTTTTCATGTAGTCTTTACACTATATTCTAAATACAGGTACACAATATTACACGACACACAAAATCCCTTCTCGACTAAAGGTAACATTATAAATTTTGCTGGACATGAAATGCACAGCTCTGGAGAGCTCCAGAGGCAGTCCCACCCACAAAACCTTTACGGGATAGGTATATGTACAATTATTATATCACCGTTAGAATATTAAATATAAAACTTCATTCATGATACTGTTTATAAAATATAAAATATTATCAAGAACAAATCAAAGGATGAACTGTAACTGAACATCAAAAAATAAAATATCCTGACAAATATATTCTTCATACAGGAAGAACTCCTTACCAACGTGACAATAGCACACTCTGCCGTCAGCTGGGCTGCATTGAATAATGTCCGGATGAAACGATAAATTGTTTTGTGTTCCGGATCTCGTCTGTCGTAATCTTCTGGAACTGGTTCCTTCTGGAATGACAAATAGTTTACACATAGACATTTTTAGATGTACATGTACGAAGTTTCAACAAATGGTCATGCCAACAAATTGCCGTCTATTGTGCAGTGCAGAGATTTAAATACGAACAAATCTGAAAACATTATTTCCTCTTAATGCTTTTCATTCAGTTCTTTCATGCAAGTGTAGAAACATAAAAGCTACAACTACTTACCAAACGCGAAATATTTTATTTGCAATCAATTAGAAAAAGAAAACAGCTTTGATGCACATCAAGTAAAGCAGACTAAATGATAAAACTTCTTTCATTTTGGAGAATGTGCAGTGACCAAAAACACAGACCAACAAAATGTGGTTCTTGCGGATAGATGTTTTTACAATTTTACAGTTTAAATACCGTAAACATTGAATTTGCTGCCGCTGCTCAAATTAGGGACGCAGGTTGGAGTCGAACCCGAGACCACGAAACGTCGGAAGAATGAAGAAATCGGCAGAATGCCTAA
>JAAUYG010262767.1_pt1 | contig 10585 bp, 16 predicted proteins | sample 7278091 | NCBI WGS metagenome assembly JAAUYG01 (sample SAMN14350201, study PRJNA611818) | marine sediment metagenome | isolation source: surface marine sediment (0.6m) | place: French Polynesia: Moorea | collected 2018-08
AGGTAAACAATATCAGCTACCTTAAAATCATGTGGCTTAGCCCTGGCATTGTATTGCCGTTCCATTCTGGCCTGAGATCTTAAAATGTTCTCTCTGGCTTTTGCGTGCACTGGCAAGAAGAGCTTAGTGCGTAAACAAAGGGGCACTTGATACAAAACCACAAAGTATTGCCTCTAAAAGGTTTGGTTGCATAAAATATTAGGCCGTAACTCAAAAACAGCTAAATCCCAAACATAGTTTTGTGAGGACCATTAGGAGGTCCTTGATCAGCTTTATATCGCCAGCCTGCAATGGGTCAACTCTTTCTGAAGCTACAGCTAGTCATGCCGTTTTACCGCTGATCCCTCGGCTCATTCCTCAGAGGAGTCAGTTTTTCTCAAAATCTAATCGTTTCCGTCCAAGCTGGACCAAAATCTTGAATAGTTGTCCCAAATTCCCGGAAACTTTCCAACTTTCGCTACCTTGCGATGGTAGTTTTTTTTTTTAACAGTTAAAATGATATATATTCATTCACTTTCTAAATTTGAATTCTAATAAACTTATAACTCCAATAATTCTAATGCTGATTACCCTTGACAATTGAGATCTCAAACAATATTTAGGATGTTCACAGAAATGCTTCTTTACCCTATAACCTTTTCTTACAGACAAGTTGAAGCTTTCAAGTAAATTTTAGAATGATAGAGAAACATGCATATCTATAGTGCATCGACAGCTTTAAAATAATGTGAAAATGTTCTACAATTGTGCGAAATGTCTAAAAAAACTTGTGACATTACTCAGATCGCCATTTACATGAATGTTATTGAGGCAATACAGATATATAGATATATATATATGTACGAGAATATCATGAAAATAATACATATCATGCCATGCAAATTCGGAATTGAATTTCTACTGACATCTTTCTAGCTATAGCCTTTCCCTCTTAAAATAATAATTATCCCAATGTTCTATTTAACCTATATATAATACATTATAGCTGTCATAACACTTCTGTCGAGGCTGGTACTGGGCTGTATACCAGAGTGCTGGCGTGAAACGGGGTGGATTCCTCTGCATGCCTGGCTGGTTTGGTTGGTCCTGGAAACAGACATGGCGATTTGGAACCGGTGTTCAAGATGATGAAGGTGTGCGTGCCTGCCTGTCGGACAGCTGGCAGTGCCATGGCTTTCATTTCCTCCTGAAGATGTTGCAGTTCTTGGAGGATGGATTGGTTGGAGTCCTGTTCAACATGAACTGCTTCTGCCAAGGTGGCGACCTCCTGCAGTGCCTGCATGGATTGTGGGTCTTTTTGCACTTAGATGGCAGGTTTGAGACCGCCAGTGATGATCTGCAGCAATTGTTCGTCACCAATGTCTAGTCCGGCTGCTTCCTGCTGTACAGTTAAGATATATTCCTACACAGTTTGGGAAGGACCCTGTTGAATGCCAAAGATAGCGCATTCCCTAGCCCACAGAGTGTTCTGTGAAGCCTTAAAATCCGTATAGTGAAAGCATCCTTAAGGTGTGCCACAGTGTCTTTTTGGCCCTGGGGTAACTTCTGGAACCACTGTGCAGCAGAATATTTCATGAGCAGTGGGAAGAGTCCTAGGGTCTGTTCATTGGTTAATTTCTTAAATTTGACATAATTTTCTAGTTGGGTCCACCAGTTAGGGGATATTTCTGTGGGGAGTCCGGAGAATGGTGGTGGGGTGAGATTATCCGTTTCTATTGGCAATTCATCATTGATTGGAATGTGTGGTGGCGGAGAAGATTGATGGGCTATGTTCTGTCGAAGGTGAGGATGAATGTTCGGTAGACTCAGGTGCAGAAATGGAATCGCTGGAAGCAGGGCTGGTATCCGGTAATTTATTGGTAGATGCAGCTGCAGTTTCCTCTGTAGATCCTGGGTTTTGGGTAGTGTTAAAAGCAGGCCCAGATTTCTCTGGAGCAGACATTAAATCTCACGGTATTGCTGCTAATAATGCTGTATTGTGGCCGGTAATCCATTCCGGATATCTGCACCAATTGTCATGCTGTCGTTTTGTTGGTTACCAGGTTACATGACAAGAGCCGGGGGTAAAATACACCAAACTTTATTGTAGATTCTCAGTGTTGTTGCTAGAAATGGGAAGCCCCCGACTGCCGCAATCAAGGATAATTCTGGAGAAGCCGTCTGGCTAGATCACGTGATTCCCTGACGTAGACTCTCCAAAGTATCGTAGATTGGCTATTACTGTAGCTGATGCATACCTTACCAAATATGTAGGGACCAAAAGCATTCGTGTTATATTTTTGGAATAGTGAATTAAGAATATGGCCAGTGTGCCTAGACAGTGGAACTTTCCCAGAACAAAACTTAAAATATTCTATATGTCTAAAAAACATTGTAAATAAATATTGGTAAAACATAACTACATAAATATTCAATGCTACATACATACAACAATGACTCTTGGCAATGACAACACTGGTAAATTGATAGAACAGTTCCTGGTCAATAGCAGTTCTACCGGTATTCCATAGCTTTCAACATGTTCAACATGTTCAAGGATTCTTGTTTCCTTTCCTGGGACAAGACAGAGAGTGAGAAAAGGCATTTGTTCTGAGTGGAGTCAAAAAAGACAAACTGCCCTCTGCCTCTTCTTTCTGCAGTGGTGGCATCACTCAGCTCTGCGATGAGCCGTTTTTTGAGTGTACATGTAGAACCCTTTTTAGGAAAAAGTGCGCCAAATGACCTCAAATGACCTTGAAATATTCAAGGTGAAAACTAGTCTACCAATATGCTTGCAACATACACCCCAGTAATAGATTCATGTCTGTGATTAGCAAGGAAGAGAATCCAATTATTGGGGTGTCCCTTCACCTTCAGGTCTGCCATTAATCAAGAGAGGCACATTCAGAGGTGATTGGGAAAACTATTGATCATCAGGCTGTGAAGTCCGTTCTTTAGTAGTCTCGCTTACTTGTGTGTTCTTGTCGGGTGATATGAGCAGCAAAACACTGCTCCAATGCTTCAGGTCTTTATTTCTCATTCTTGGTCTTTTCTCCTTGCTGGCAGACCGGTGCTTATTTACACGTTTTACAGTTACGTTTCACCTTTAAGGTGGCTTACAAGTCGATCTTCAGTTGTCAGTTGAATCATTGGTCATTGTTTTTAGTTACCAAGCAACACTGTGTTGTGGACTGTCTATGGAGTGCCATGATGTACCGTATGTAAGAGTGATAGGGGACTTACATGTAGGTTTTAAGTAAGCAGAACAATTAAAATGACATTTGAGGTTGATATAAACATGATAATGTGACTTTGTTATTTACACTGGCTTTCTATATGTCCATGTTGTATGAAAGTACTACCTGTGTAATACACTGTGATGTTGTTACAACATGTGAGTTATTACAAAACCCTGGTTTTACCCTACAGTAGGATTCATGTTGGCTACATCACAATTTTATCAGTATATGTCCTCATCTTTATAGAGATATATTTATCTGGACTTCTGGTGATCAGCTTAGACTCGGACCTTAGCTTAGGTACAGACCTAAGATACTCGACAGAAAATGTTCATACATGTTTTGTAAATCACTGCAATGATTTGAATATATTTTGGATATATATTAATTGTATTATGATTCTTCTTCCATGCTTTACTGTGGATCATCAACAGACTTAAAACCATCAGTAGCATTAGTTATAATGCAGTGTGTATAATGATGGCACATATTGAAGTTTTGCGACTTATAAACTTCAGTAATGTTTGGCAGGTTCTTATATCGGTGTCCCTATCTTGGCAACAATGCCGAATTCAAAGTTCACAATTCTCAATGGTTTTATTCCTCAAAGTTACATGCGCCAGGAGCAGCCTAAAGATTGCCTCCGTATATTTTTCCTGCTGGCTCTCAAGCTCAGTGTCCAGACTCAGACTAACCAACAGCCAGCATGCTTATGGCTTATATTTACACTGGGTCACGTATACAATTAAACCCGGGGAGATTATCTCTATTTTTAATTTGACTGCTAATCCACAACAGTACCCAAGGCCCAGCCTGCAATGACCACGAGTGGCTTAATAATCATCGCCTACACTGAACTGGATCGTGACACTGCTGACCTCACGCCCTGTGATCTCGACAGCCACCTAGCTGCACTGATCCGGACTAGCCAATCCACCTATCCGGACCCTGTACACCCGACTGTTCTGAGCCTGAATGCGGATGTCATTCAGGATTTGGGTTACAATGTCAAATGTGTCTGGATGTATTTTCCACTCAACCAAGACCTTGGTGGTTGGGTATAACACATGAGAGAATTCCAGAAAACGTTTGAAGATGTCATGACAGAACCTGTTCAGCCTTTTTTGAGTAGCTGCATCACAGTCTTTGTAACCCTCAACGCCCTGTTTCCCGTTCTTGCTGTCATTTCCCTCACTTGATCAATGTGTGCCCTGTTCTCTATTATAAACATCATCATCAGCTGCCAATTCTGAAGGACATAATCCCTCAGCAGATACATTTTTTTTTTTTTACCTGCACTGCTTCTCACCTCTACACAGTGCATTCATACCTTGAATTTTAAGACTCAGGTTCTCAGTTGGGCCCTGAGAATGCTGCCGTTGGCTGATCTCTTCAGTCAAACCTATTGTCGCGGTGCCACCAGAGTGCAGATACATGTTAACAACTGTGATCTCTGTGTAAAGTGTCCCTCCAACAGAAAACCTGTCAAAACTCTTCAATAACCAAGTGTCTGTCAGCCTTGAACAAAGAGCCACTAAATCATCAGCTAATGAAAATTGCATTTGGGGGCGCTATCTGACTTTGTGTGACTGACTGACATCACACACAGAAGCATGCACATATATTCCTATTCCCTTGCCTCCCTCCAGTCCCGGGATCGAGGCTGGCCCGATCCAGAGGCAGGTTCCACCCCAGCCCCCAGTGCCTCTAGCAGACCAGGAGACTAGATGGCGCCACCTCTGACCAAGCCCGCCTTCGATCTCTTCGGAAATAGCCAATTATTAAGATTAATGCGACGATCCTGATAGCCCTTAGTGATCAATCCCTACCGGTACCAGCTGTGCTCCCGAAAGCTCCAGGAATACACGCCCCCGTCTCCTAGGCTCTGCAGAGTGGCCAGTCGGAAGGCACTGGTAGCCAGCAGGGTGACTAATGCTACGATAACACAAATATTAATATTATTGAAACTATTTACCATACACACACACCAAACTCCACACTACTCCACTCCCCCCCCCCCCTTTTCCAGAGGAATGGTCCCCAAGAGGACCATTTCTCTGTGGCATAGGTGTAGTCAGCGGAGGCAGCTGGAAATACAACTTGGGCACCGTCGGGACACCTGCTGGCGAAGGCGAGGTACCAGCCACTGGAGCCGGAGCTGTAGATTCAGCGTCAGTGGTAGGCGTGATTGGCTTGCGGGATTTCCGCTCAGCCCACCATCGTCGACACCAGCGTAGCAGAACCACTACCAATGCCAACACCACCACGGCCCCTCCGATCTGTGCCTCCTGCCACACTGTACACCTGCACTGGCCGCAACTCCCCGTGGTCGGGCAGTGGCAGTCGGTGTGACACCAGTAACTTTTCAAGTTGTCCCGTTTCCACATACTTACCCGCAGGTACAGGTGTAGGTTCAACTAAATTAAACTCTAATTCTAATTTATCAAACACAAACACATCTGTCATATATTACACAAAACCGATCCTGTATCATGGCTCTGTACCTCAAACCCTGGCTACTGGACAACACGCAGCCTGGCCGTGTCTGGAACATATATGACCCCGGCTCTAAAACCCGAGTAACAATTTGCATTCCCGTACACGTTCTTGAAGTGTCTCCTCAGAATACAACACAAGATTGCCATTTCCCAGTTTGCGAATTGCATCACTATTAGGCTTTACTAACCCTAGCCTGTACTGCTGTATTCGCTCTTTGTCTGCACTAAGAATTCCCATAACGCATGCATGCATTATTCCCTATCTCAGTAGGTGCCAGGCACAGCCTGGGTTTCTCATAGACACAATTTGCGGCCACTATTATCTTACCTGAATTAGACCCACACCAACTTCCGGTGAGTCCAGTTGCACCTTTTGCACGGTGCCGTCGAAAAGGAGAGGCGCAGTCTGAATTCTCCAGAGGGTGTATGCTTCCCCTGAACAATTGGAATTGACACCCAGAAACCCAGACTATCTCCAGATAATGACATTAGCCTGACATTAAAATGGCGGTACAAATATTCAACTGACAGTTCCAAGTGAATGGCATTCAATAATTTGGTTAACTTAGCACGAGATATCAATGACTCAGTCAAGTGTCCAATTTCTGACAAATCTCGCTGATAGCGAAACATGGCTTCATATCTGCGAGCTTCCTGCTCCTAAACTTCAAGAAAACTTAGAATATTTTCCAAAGAAACCTTAATTCGTAGCTCAAATTGAATACTAGATACATTCTCCAGAGCTAGGCTCAGGTTTCTCAGTTCTTGTATCTGGAAATCAATGACATTAATCAGTTCGTTTGCCTTCGTGGTCATGGCAGCAGTCTCCTCACGATCGCCATGATACATGCCACAGTCCCACGGATGGCAACGTCCTGGTGCTGCAACTGGTCAGCCACTTCTTTTACGCTATCCTTCACCGCCTGGACATCCTCCAGTGTCGCGGCCCCCGTAAGCCATCTCAGGCCGTCGCGTAAGACGTTCCTTCTATTCCTACGCCCTGTCCTCACCCTGGCGAACCGCTCGACATACACTGACATCTCCTGGTCCTCATGTTGAGACGCAATCTGGATCAACTGATCGGCTCAAGCCAGCAGACCAGCCAGGTGTTGCTTGCGGATCACTCGAGGGTGGCTACGGACGATCACAGCCACTGTGGTCCTAACTCGAGGGTGGCTACGGACGATCACAGCCATTGTGGTCCTAACGTAGGTCCGGGCCTCGCCCAGGGGTTCTGTTGCCATCACTCCCCAGCAGGACCGCCCATAAAATGGTTGTGTTATAAGTCGCTACCCCTCTACGTAAATTGCTCCCATGTACGGCACCCCCTTCCTACACCGTCACACACACAAACATATATACAGTACAGAGTCATCTTCCAGCGGCATTCCCCTCTATGTCGTTCGCCGCTCCCCCCTCCCCCCCCCCCCCCGCGCGCAGCGCCTACTGGTACCTGGACTCCGGGCCGCAGTATCCATTGGTCACCTTGTCGATGAGACCATCGACAGGCGCTGATCGCCGGCCTCCCCCGCAGCCTTCGGCACTGGCCAGTAGCATCCGGCCCACGCTCCAGTAGCATCCGGCCCACGCTCCTATGTAGCATGCCTTGCAGGTGAGCTGGCGGGCGGCTTCCTGGCGGTAACCCGCAGGAGAGGGGACCCGTGGACACACTTCCCTGGGTCACAATCCCCGTGACACAGGCAGCCCGGCGTGCACTGTTTTAGCCAGACAGACCTCCCACCCGTGCCGGCGGCGGTCCTGGATGATGGGCCCTCCCGCATGATCTTGACCTTCTCCCTGGCTACTCCCTCTTCAAGGCCGTCTAGGAAGCGGGTGCCGCCCAGCAGCACACACCATTCTACAAAAGTTAGTGCCGTTTGCCCTGCTGATCCATGATTTTAAACTTCTTTTTCTTTGTTTGGCTTCTTTTCTTTTCTGTGGATCACTTTGGGTTTTTTTTTCTCCCTCTTGCCGATCACGTCAGGGTCACCACTTTGTGAATGCTGGTCTTATTTTGTGAATCCTTTTGTTTCTGCGTGCTCTTGTTGTTGAGTGTTATTGCACCACACAAATGTTATTCGTCCGATCTTCAGGATCCAATTACAGACCAGAACTAGAACTAACACACTCACTAACTGACTGACCAATATAATGTGCGCCCTTCTCCAAAGTATTCATTTATAAATTTACAAACTACTAAGTATGCTTTAAAAGGAAATTAAGCAAAGCAGTGGTGAGCTGAGAGGCGTTTGCTATATACAGGTTTTGGAAGCTGCTCAGTTACTTCCACTTTGCCGTCTTTTCCAGTCCTTGAACATCTCATTCATTGCATTTGACTGTGTTGAAGCTCTCATGGAGTTGTCATCATAGGTGTCAGCAAGCATGCATCAAAATTCGTTCCAGTCACTGTTCCTGAACACAAGTTCCCCAGCTTCTTGGTGAAGTGCAGCACATATCTCTGCAATTGTTTCCTGAAGCATGATGATCTCCTCATTTTCCACTTGAAGCTCATTGAACTTGTTTGTCCAGACCCGTAGCAAATCCTCCATAGGCCCGACTAATTGTTCTGCATCTTCTGGCTGGCAACTTAGTGCTACAGCCAGTATCCCGCTTAAATCCCCTTGTCCTCTCATTGATCTTCTCAATCAGGCCATCCCTTCTAGTCATGGCACCTGCCTCAACTGTCAGCTCTTTCACTTTGGCGATGTAGCGATGTGTCCGCTTCAGTCAAAAAACCTTTTTGATCTCACCAATCTTTTCTCTTATTCCTGCAGTCTTCTTGTATTTCATTGGGAACATACCCGTAGGAATGATGGTGTTGGGTGGAGCCTGGAAGTTAATCCCTCCTGCTGTAAGGTTGTCAAGGAGAGACGTGTCTGTAGCACTGGCAGCAGCGGAGAGACTTGTCTGTAGTACTGGCAGCAGCTGCCACTTTCCTCAGCATGTGAGAAATCTGGATTGGTTTGCGCTCACCATTGATCACCCTCACGTTCAACACATTTCCCTTTACTTCACCAGTCCACATGGCTGTCTCTGAACAGCCTTTAAGGTGTTGGTAGAGAATTGACATTGAGTTTCTAGCCAAGACACGCTGTGAAGTGTTGACATCAATCACATAGGCCAAGGCTATGAGAACAGAGGATGTTTCAACTGTTGGTAACATGTTCAAGAGCGTACCATGCATTGCAAGAGGAATGACCGCACATAGCGCATTCATAAGCCTCTTGATCGTGACCATCAGCGGGTATTGGTACTTATGAGCTCCACGAGAAGTTCCACCACCAATTCCATCAATGTTAGCAGCAATACTCCTGATAGGTGCAAAAGTGCTCTGGTTCAGAGCTTGGATCATTCTTGTTTCACCAACAGATCTGCCGACCATGTTCTCAATGCACCTGAAAACCTCCCTCGCCTCAGCCTCATCACCCAGCACACATGGAAAAGCCTGCACAGGTAACTCCTGGCACTGATCATTACATTTACAGGCAATCATGCAAGCAGCTGCAAATATCTCCCAAGCTTATTCATGCGTCATACCATAATTGATGAATATGTTCACACAAACAATACCGTGTACAATACAGCATTTTCCAAACAAAATTACTAACCTTTGATTTTACTTAACACGGGAGGGCAGTATACAGATTAACATATTATTCCAAACACATTGGAACAGTCCCCCTAGCCATGGTAGGGCAATGCAGCACCATCCTAGGCGAGGTCACGTCGGCTGTCAAGGTTCCTTGGGTGACGTTTTCCGTTGCCGTCGCTCCATAGGTCCTACCTCGAGTTAACACCCGTTTTGGCACTGTATGACCCTTTTGGTGTTGATGTGCCATTAAAATTTGATATTACACACACCCTACCTCGATACGAAGTCCGTAGTGAAGTGTCGGCAAATATGGATACTCCCTATGTTGTCCTCCTCCATGGCCAGGCAAATCAGTCCCACATTGTCTCACTGCCACAGTGGCTGTTAGTGACCCGGTCTATGGCGTTGTCTATGGCCATCGAGCAGCGACCTCCTCTGCAGCCCTCAGCACCAGCTGATATCACCCGGCCTGCTCCCGTGTATGGTACACCCTGCAGATGGGCCGGCGGTGCGTTGGCAAATATTCCCCGTGGCTTATTCTGCGTGACTGTCAAAGGAGGCGCCCTATGAACACACATTACCGGGTTGCATTCCTCATGGCAAGGCAGCCGGGTGCGCATATCCTCAGTCAGCTAGACCCCTGCCTGGCGCCCGTGCCGGCAATGGACGAACCCCCTAGCATCGTATGCACCTTCTCCCGAGTTTCGCCCTTCTCTAGCATTGTACGCACCTTCTCTTGAGCTTTGTCCTCCCCCAATCGCCCCAGGATGCGGTTGCACCCATGAGGACTCACCATTCAGCCAAGGTTGACGCCGTTTCTTCCATGTTCTCGTTTTGTGTCCTTATCTCATTGTATCTTTTCTGTTCACTTCCCATATTCATGCTGTGGCTTCTCTTCTTCTGGCATGCCTCGTCGCGGTCACCAATTGAAGTTGTGCGATTTTGTGACTCACAAACTTCAATAATTTTCTGTGAGTGAGTATAGGGGTGTCCCTGTCTTGGCAATAACGCCGAATTCAAAGTTCACAATTCTCAGTGGTTTAAAGTTACAAGCGCCTGGAGCAGCCAAAAGATTGCCTCCGTATAGTTTTTCCTGCTGGCTCTCAGGCTCAGCGTCCAGACTCAAACTAACCAACAGCCAGCATGCTTATGGCATATAGTGGTTAAATATGGGCAAAACTAACATTCTTCCCCACTGGGGAGATTGTCTCTATTTTCAATCTGACTGCTTATCCACAGCAGTACCCAGGGCCCAGTCAACAATGACCACGAGTGGC
>JAAUYG010263374.1_pt1 | contig 10585 bp, 9 predicted proteins | sample 7278091 | NCBI WGS metagenome assembly JAAUYG01 (sample SAMN14350201, study PRJNA611818) | marine sediment metagenome | isolation source: surface marine sediment (0.6m) | place: French Polynesia: Moorea | collected 2018-08
CCATAATAATAGTTTGTGTAAACTTTAGCTTTTAAATAAACTCTTGGCTAATGTTATCGTGATCGGAGCCCAATGGGGTGACGAAGGAAAAGGAAAAATAACCGATCTACTTAGTCGCTCGGCAGATGTCGTGGTACGCTCCCAAGGTGGAGTAAATGCAGGGCATACAGTTGTTGTAGCTGGACAAACTTTTAAATTACACTTGATTCCCTCTGGTATTCTATATCCTAATACAGAGTGTATTATCGGTTCGGGAACAGTAATCGATCCTCAAGTGTTAATCGAAGAAATAGAACAGCTAAAAGCTTTAGGAGTGACAGTAGATAACTTATATATATCTCAAACGGCTCACATTACCATGCCTTATCATCGCAAGATCGATCGAGCATCAGAAGAAAGCCGAGGAGAATATAAAATTGGAACTACTGGTAGGGGAATTGGTCCCACTTATGCTGATAAATCAGAACGAACTGGCATTCGGGTTTTAGATTTAATGAACCCCGAACACCTACATAAGCAACTTGGCTGGACGATCAATTATAAAAACGTAATTTTAGAAAAACTATATAATTTACCTGCTTTAGATTCAGAGAAAGTAATAGAAGATTATCTAAAATACGCTGAGTTTTTACGTCCTTATGTAGTAGATAGTTCTCTTAAAATTTATAAGGCAGTACAAGAGAAAAAAAATATTCTGTTTGAAGGAGCGCAGGGAACGTTACTAGATTTGGATCATGGTACTTATCCCTATGTTACCTCTTCTAACCCCATCGCAGGTGGGGCTTGTGTCGGCGCAGGGGTAGGTCCGACTACTATAGACCGAGTAATTGGTGTTGCCAAAGCCTATACAACTCGTGTTGGAGAAGGTCCTTTCCCCACAGAATTAAACGATAGTATTGGCAAGCAGTTAGGAGATTTAGGTGCAGAATTTGGTACTACTACAGGTCGTCGTCGTCGCTGCGGCTGGTTTGATGCTGTAATTGGTCGCTACGCAGTGCGTATTAACGGTTTAGACTGTCTGGCAATTACCAAATTAGATGTACTAGACGAGCTAGAAGAAATCAAAGTCTGTGTAGCATACGAAATTGATGGCGAAACCTGTTATCATTTTCCAACGAATGCTAGTCAATTTGCCGACTGTAAACCAGTCTACAAAACTTTACCAGGGTGGCAGAAACCTACTACAAGCTGTCGTTCTCTAACAGATTTGCCAAAAGAAGCTTTAAACTACCTTAAGTTTATGGCCGAGTTGATGGAAGTTCCTATTGCTATTGTTTCGGTAGGGCCAAGTCGCGATCAGACAATTATTGTCGAAGATCCAATTCATGGCCCTAAAAGAGCGTTGCTTGATGCAGATGGCATTCGGGTTGGAGAAACCTAGCTTACTGCTCAAGAGAAAATTATAGTTAGGAATTATCGTCACAATTCATTAAAATCTTCGACCGTATCAGTTATTACCAAACCAATCAAACATTATGAACATCACAGTAGAATGCAAGAGTAGACCTGAAGGTAGCAAACCTAGAGCATTGCGCCGTGAAGGATTGATCCCTGCTGCTTTATACGGACATGATGGAGCTAACTCTGTCTCCTTGACCATACCTGCTAAAGAAGCACAAATTTTGCTCAGACAAGCAGCGATCAACAATACTCTAATTGATTTAAAAATTCCAGATATTTCCTGGCAGGGCAAGGCTTTAATTAGAGAAGTACAAGCTCATCCCTGGAAAAGAACTCTCAATCATCTCAGTTTCTTTACGGTTTCTGCTAAACAACAGGTAGAAATTGTTGTACCAGTAATGCTCGTGGGGAAAGCTGCTGGTACTAAGGAAGGCGGAATTGTTGAGCAAATTATGACGGAATTAAAAATTAGCTGCTCTGCAGATAATATTCCCGAATCAATCGAAATAGACGTATCCAATTTTGAAATTGGTAGTCTTTTACACGTAGGAGAAGTAGTTTTACCAGAAGGGGTTGCTGCTCTAGAAGATTCTGAGCGTACTGTTATTGCCATTGTTGCACCAGCGAAAGCGACTGTCGCGGGAGAAGCGGGAGAAAGTACAGAAACACCTGCAATCTAGTTTCAGATATAACACTTAAACTTGTGAGAGCGTTTATTTATCAATCATTATTACCAGAGATGTTACTTGTCTCTGGTTTTTTCTGGTTTTGAAAATAGAAATACCGAATTTGTATTGATTAACCAGACTTAGACTGATGTAATATCAATCGATTTCCAGCAGGATCGCAAGCGTAAATTTCTTTTCCATGAGAAGCCTCGATTATTTCCCCTGGAGGAGGATAGCCCATCTGAGTAAGAGTTGCGATCGCTTGAGTCAAATCTTCAACTTCTAGGCAAATACTCATACTACTACCAAGATTATTAAATTCTGCTTGACGCTCTAATTTAGGTTGGAAAATTGCTATACGTATATTTTTCAGCTTATATTCAGCATAAACTAAAGGACGATAAATAGTAGGCTGTTGTTGGAAAAGTTGGCTATAAAAATTAACTGAGGTCTCAATATCATTAGTGGCAATAGTTAAAAAAGCATCAAAATAATTAAAATTCATTTAATCTGAAAATTCATCAATAAAAAACTTTTATATCTGAGAGAATGTATCTAAATTATCAAACTATTTAAACAAACTGTGGCTAGGTTAACTTCTATACTAGCTACCGTTTTATAATATTTAAATATGACAAGATAGTTCTATGTTAAGTAATATAAAACACATATATGAAAATTAATCAGATATTCGTGAGATTAATAGAAATACTATCGAAATTTTATTAATGATCATCATAATTTACAGCGGTATTCAAATATATTAAGAATACTTGATATTGATGATCTAACAGCTGTGGAGATATGGATGTGTACTTGACTACTCTGCACACCGCTGTATATAATCACTTCTTTAAAATAGTTAATTCCATTTATACTTATTTGTGATATGTCGTCTTGTTTTTTCCGTAGAAACACTTACTGTTCCGTAGAAACACTGATGTTGAGATCTTCAATCAGATTTATATTTTTAACTAGCAACTTGGCTTAATATATTACTATTACTCAAATGATCACAGTCTTAATAGTAGACGATCAAAAAACTGTTCAAGAAATTCTGAGAAGCTATATAGAACCAGAATCAAGCCTAGAAATGATTGGTTGTGCTAATAATGGTCAAGAGGCTTTAGATTTAGTTAAGGAACATCGACCAAACATTGTTTTGATGGATATTGAAATGCCTGTAATGGATGGATTAACAGCTACTCGAATAATTTCTGAACAGTTTATCGATACCAATGTATTAATTATTAGTGTTCATAACGAAGACACATATTTAAATACGGCTTTACAAGTAGGTGCGAAAGGATATCTCTTAAAAAATACCCCTGCTCAAGAATTGATTAATGCAATTTATTCTGCTTATAAAGGATATTTTCAGTTGGGTCCTGGGCTACTAGAAAAATATCTTCATAAAGTTACTGAATCACAATCTAATTATCAGGAACTTGAGCAACTAAAATCGATAATGTTGCAGCAGTCTCAGTTTTTAGAAAACCTCAGAAGTGAATCTGGTACAGAGTCGAGAAGCCGGAATGTTAGAGATAAAAGTAGAGACCAGTTGCAACATCAATATGCCAATTTAGAAAAGCAAATGTACTATCTCAATAATCGGTTGGATCAGCTGAGTAAGAGGATTAGTTTTATTCAGCAAGCTGGTGTTTTTCTTACCTTTGTTTGTGCAGTACTGGGAATTTTACTGTTATTATTTGGTTGATCAAAAATGTTTAGCATTCCTCAATATTGATTATTTATTGATTATTTATTATTGAGCGTCGATCGCTCGTCACTTTGTTGCTTATTTATGCTTAATTGATTTTATTCAATAATTATTAATTATTAGGTGTAATTTAAATTTTTTTTCCTTGAATTGAATAATCTAATAGCTCTATGGGGTGTAGTAATTTAATTGGCGAATTTTGTAAGTCTAAATGTTTTTGAATTTGCAGGGAACACCCAGGATTAGGTGAAGCAATCAAACTTGCCCCAGTATTGATTAAATTGGTTGCTTTTTGTCTGCCTAATTCGTCTGCTGTTTCTGGCTGCAACATATTATATATACCAGCACTACCACAGCATAAACTAGCATCAATAGGTTCGCGCAATTTGACACCAGGAATCTTCCTCAACAATTGGCGGGGTTCGAGACTAATTTTTTGCCCGTGCAACAAATGACAGGCATCCTGATAAACGACACTTAATTCTGCTGATGCTAGGGGATGTAATTCTGCGGTTAATTCAATTTTTGATAAAAACTCTTGAACGTCTTTTACCTTACTGGAAAATTCTTGAGCTTTCTCTGCATATTCTGGATCATCAGCTAAGATGTGACCATATTCTTTGAGAGTATGTCCACAGCCAGCAGCATTGATAATAATTGCATCTAGATCTTGATTAATAAAGCTATCAATCATCTGTCTGGCTAAAGTTTGTGCTTGGGCTTCTTGTCCTTGATGGGCTGGTAAAGCAGCACAACATCCTTGACTACGAGGAATTACTACTTCACATCCATTAGCAGTTAATACTCTGACAGTAGCCTCATTAACAGGCGAAAAAAATAGTCGCTGTACACAACCTAAAATCATCCCCACGCGATAACGTTGTTTTCCTTGTGCGGGTATCACTTCAGGTAAATTATCTTGCCAGGAATTAGCTGTAATTGCAGGTAGAATTGCTTCCATTGCTGCTAAACGAGGAGTAAGCTTTTTGAGTATTCCTGTATTGCGCAGTAGCTTTTGTAATCCTGATTTTTGATATAGCCACAGAGGCGCAAGTAGATTACGTAAACGATTGGGATAAGGAAATAAATTAAAGATTAGAATCCTAATTAATCTATCAGAGAGACTTCGGGGTTGATTTCTTTCAATCTGAGGGCGAGTAGCGGCAATTAGTTTATCGTACTCTACTCCAGAAGGACAGGTAGTTACACAAGCAAGACAACCTAAACATGAATCGAAATGCTGGGAAGTTGCCACATCTATAGTTGCCTCACCTTTATTAATGGCATCCATTAAATAGATTCTGCCTCTAGGGGAATCCATTTCTTTGCCAATTATTCGATAACTGGGACAAGTAGCAAGACAAAAACCACAATGGACACAAGTATCTATCAGTTCTGGTTGGGGAGGATTTTTAGCATCAAAATTAGTCATTTACTAAATTTTTTGGTAGTTTTATAGAGAAATTGTCAGCTATTTAGCTAATAGCTGTTAGCTTTTGTGTTCAAATTGTTATCTTGATTTCAGACAAGCTATTAATCACACCAAAAAGCGATCGCCATTAAGAATGTTTTGTGGATCGAACTGATTTTTGATAGCTTGCATAGTTTTGAGAGCGTTACCTGAATAGCCCCAGATATCTATTTCTTGCTTAATTGATTTGGGTGCATCGAGAATAGTTAAGAAGCCGTAGTTTTTTTGGCAATACGATCGCATCTGGGGAATAATCTCATTGTCGATATTTTTGAGCTTTAATTGCCCGATACCACTACTGGCGTGAACTCTAACAGCTAGATCGCGATCGACAACCTGTTTTAATTGTAGAAAATTTAGGGCAGCATTGGGAGCAATGCCTATTTTGCAGGTAATCGTTGTCTTTGAATCGCTAATACCAGCTATTTTGGCGCATTTTTGCCATAATTCCATTTCAGCTTGGGCTTGATAATTACTGGTAGTTAAATTTAGCTGTTGAGCGATCGCTTGTACTTGTTCTATTTGTTGCTTAATACTTTCAGGAATAGTTTGCCAGCGCACTATTAAACCAATATCTCTAGCTAACCCTAGTTGTTTTACTATTGAGGCAGAAAGTAAATCAATTGCCGTAGGAGTTAAACCAGAGTTACGAATAGTTTGGCTAGCTTGAGCAATTTGAGCAGCTTTTCCTGTTAACAGTAGAGTCTGGGAAGTTGCAATCAAAGGATAGGTACGAAAAGTAAGTTGAGAGATAATGCCCAAAGTACCATAAGCCCCCGTAAATAATTTCATTAAGTCATAACCTGCAACATTTTTGACAACTCTACCTCCTGCTTTAGCAATTTCGCCATCGGCGCGGACAAAAGATAATCCCAGCAACAAATCACGAATACCACCGTAACGCTGTCGCCAACTTCCTGTATCTGCTGTAGACACGATGCCACCTAGGGTTGCAGTTTCAGGATAGGTAGGATCGATAGGTAAAAATTGATTTTGCCCTCGCAATGTTCTTTGAAGCTCGGCTAATTTCATTCCTGCTTCGACAGTTACTGTCAAGTCTCCTACGGCGTGTTCAATCAGGCGATCGCATTTTTGAGTACTAACTACTAGTTGAATATCTTGACTCAAATTACCCCAGTTCAATTTACTGCCACTCCCGCAGATTAAGATACGCCAGTGATGTTGAGATGCTTGTTTGACTATCGTGGCGAGGTTATCTGTTGTCTGAGGAAATACCAAATAAATTGGAGTTTTAGTTTCTGTTACTGCTTGGTTGATCTTAGTTTGCCAATAAACATCAGCCTTACTTAGTTCAACTAATTCTGTATTGCTATCGATGAGCAATTTTAATTGGCTGGCGATCGCAGTTGTCATATTTTAGCTCTTAGCTTTTTGCTCTTAGACGGGTGATCTAAATTCCTAAATTTATTTTAGATGACACCTCCTTCTTTTAGCCTTTAAGATGTTTCTTTTTGACATTACTTTATTATTTTATTGTCTATTATTCTATGTTGAATATCGTCTAATTTGAGAAATAGAGTTGGCTAATTAAAGATTAAATTTTGCCTAATTACTTAGATTGTAAAACAAATAAGTGCAATTTTTTTTCTGGCACTTATTGGTATTTTTTAATAGTAACTATTAATAATAATCTCATCTACTTTTAAAATTTTAAGGCAACAGTAGATTTGAATTAGTTAAGCTAATCGCCATTAACTAGGTAGAGAAACAGATCTAGCAATTATTAGATATCGGAATAACTTTAATTGACAAAAATATAATAATTGCTAGCAAAATAATTATATTGCTGTTTGTATTATTAGTAGAATCACTGATAAATAATAATCTGGTTGACGTTTAGAGCGATCGCGTTTTAGCTAAAGAAAAGTGTAAATAATTTACCTAAATAAATAGTTAGAGGAGTTGCAAAATTGCCACAAACTAATGTTACCGTAACTATTGAAAATCTCGCTCCAGAAAATGGAACATTCATTACTCCTGTCTGGGTCGGGTTTCACAATGGAGGGTTTGATACTTATGACCTTGGTAGACCAGTATCTCCAGGATTAGAAAGTTTAGCCGAAGATGGCGCAACAGATGGTATTTCGCAAGAATTTCTGGCAAGTGGTAGTGGTAGAGTTGATGGCACTCTAATTGGTGTTGATGGTATTGAAGGTCCAATCGATCCAGGAGAAAGCGTTAGTCAGACTTTTTCGTTAGATAGCGACGATCCCAATAGTCGCTTTTTTAACTATGCTTCAATGGTCTTACCATCTAATGATGCTTTTATTGCTAATGGCGATCCTGCTGCTATTCCCATCTTTGATGAAGAAGGCAACTTTATTGGTACAGATTTTATTGTCTATGGCGATCGAGTATTAGATGCAGGAACAGAGATAAACGACGAAGGTTTAGACAGCACTGCTTTCTTTGGTCAGGCTGAACCTAATACAGGCGAAACCGAAAACGGAGTAGTAGAATCTCATCCTGGGTTTATTGAAGGGGGAAGAATTCTCAGTGAAGATGGTAGCGATCCTAATGCAGTCGCACCTTTTACTAATGCTGATTTTACTGAACCTGGATATCAAGTAGCCAGAATTAGCGTGCGCAATACCGACGAACCTTTACCCCCACCCCCAGACTTAGTAGAAGTCACGGTAACTATTGAAAATCTCAGTCCAGAAAATGGAACAGCCTTAACTCCCTTATGGGTTGGTTTTCATGACGGTAACTTTGATACTTACGATCGAGGTAGATCTGCTTCTGTTGGTTTAGAGAATTTGGCTGAAGATGGAGATACTTCTGTAATTTCAGCAGAATTTCTCAATAGTGGTGCCGGATTTATTGATGGCACAATCACTGGAGATGAGGGAGCAAATCCAGGAATTATAGATGTAGGAAAAACCACTACCCTGACTTTTACTGTCGATCGCTCTTTGGCAAGTAGTCGTTACTTCAACTATGCCTCGATGATACTGCCGTCTAATGATGCTTTTATCGCTAATGGCGATCCTCTAGCTCATGAAATATTTGATGAGGATGGTAACTTTTTAGGTGCAGATTTTGTTGTTTCTGGCGATCGAGTATTAGATGCAGGAACAGAAGTAAACGACGAAGGTTCAGACAGCACTGCTTTCTTTGGTCAAGCTGAACCCAATACGGGAGAATCCGAAAACGGAGTTGTACAGTCTCATCCTGGTTTTGAACCAGGAGGTAGAATTTTAAGTTCTCCTGATTTCGCCAATGGTGACTTTACTACTGAAGACTACCAAGTAGCGAGAATTACTGTTACTGCTGAAGATCTATCCACAGAATCGTTAGATGATGATATTGAAGTTTATCGTTTTTTTAATAACGATCTGCAACTAGAGTTTTATACTACTTCGGAATTTGAGCGAGATTCTATATTAGAAAACCTTCCTCAGTATGAACTACAAGGAGTTTCTTTTATCGGTGCGCCCGAACCAACAGAAGGCGAAGATAGTACTGGTATTAGTCCTGTGTATCGCTTCTTTAATACCAATACAGGGATGCATCTTTATACAGCATACGAAGAAGAACGAGCTTCCGTGTTAGAAAAGCCTAATTATGTATTTGAAGGAATTTCTTATTATGGTTACGATACACAAGAAGCAGGAACAGTTCCTCTTTATCGTTTCTATAATCCAGGGTTAGATGCTCACTTTTATACACCCTCAGCCGAAGAAAGAGATATTTATCTTGAGTCTCCTGATTATCAACCAGAAGGCGACGAGAATGGTATTGCTTTCTATGTTGAACCTGCACCAGAACTATAACGAGTAACTAATTTTAACAAAAGCTATTGGTGACAAGTTCAAACCAAATTTTATTAAAAAAGCTAATACTGAGATCTTGCACCTAATATGTAATCGATCTGTCATATTAGGGTAAAGGGCAAAGGTTAAAGGGAAAAGGACATTAAATTGATTATCAAGTCCAAAATATTCAGTTTTTTTGTAAGGCGTGCAAGATGTGAGTAATAGCTATAAGCTTATAGCTATTAGCTTTTTTATTGATGTTTTTCGCTTCCGCTCCCATCCCACATCAGGCCGTCTTGAAGATTTTCTAAGAGTTTGAGCCAAAGGGGTTTCCAACTGCCCTTTTCTGTGGCTACTACTATTTTCCAGGCCACGGGAATGCCACAGCCTCGATAAACCACACTGATCACTAACAACGTAAAACGTTTTCCCAAAGTCGAAGCATCTGCTGCTAGGACTAAACTATTTTCCTCTGATGACCACCAACTTAATATCCAACGTAACAACGGTACAAAGCTATGCTCTACCTCTAGAGCGAGAACGCTTTCTTCCCTTTTTACTTCCACCATCACAATACCATTGCCTCAATCTTTCTCTGAGGTTGTTTTCTGGTTGCTCTAAAATTTCGGCTAAAAAAACTGTTACTGTGGATAAACCACAACAATGAGTCATGGCGAGCGCAAAGCTCCACATTCCTAAGACAATCGCCTGTGGTTTGCTCAAATGAGACATTTGTTTGATAACAAGCCGTGACCATTCTTGATATGCTTGGGGACAATTCTTTTTCACTATAAATTAGCTGAAGCTAGTTTGATGCACGCTCTTAATTTTACCTATCTCAACCATCAAATCTTAAAAACATACACCTGAAAGGAGAGTCCCCCCCAGCATCGCTCTTGTTACGGCTCGCTCTCTTAGATAAGCGTTTGCAGAAACAAGAAGCAAGGATTGTTGGCGTAGAAGACTATTCTTGCTGGCGACAAAGTATTCAGCCTCATAATTCTGCTTGGTGGTGGTACTTCCCGAACCCTACTCGTCCCTGGTGGACACACCTAGATTGGTTGTGGAATGGTCTGACGTTAGTGTTTCTGGCAATTTCAGTTAGCTTAATTGTTGACGGAATTCCAAGATTCCTTAGTGGTGGGTTAGATACGGCTAGTGTGCTGGCGGTTATTATTCCCAGTTTACTAGCATTACTAACCAGCGGGACTTTAACCCCCATTGGACGGGAAGCACGAAACTATTTGTTTCAAAAATTAGACCAGTCCCTTTGGCCGCTTCTGAGTCTCTTGCTATCCCTGGCCTTGGCTTTGAGCTTGATTGTCATCCATGAATTTTTCTTTGATGATTTGGCAGTTAGTTTTCACCACCAAGGCAAACAGTTTTACGAACAAGAGCAGTGGGAACAAGCATTATCAAATTATCAAAAAGCTATTGCGCTAGATCCGAGTTATGCCCAAGCGCATTATGAGTTAGGAATAGTTTATGAAGAGCTACAACAGTTTGACAAGGCAAAGATAGAATATCTACTGGCCGTCAGACAAGA
>JAAUYG010157811.1_pt1 | contig 10583 bp, 5 predicted proteins | sample 7278091 | NCBI WGS metagenome assembly JAAUYG01 (sample SAMN14350201, study PRJNA611818) | marine sediment metagenome | isolation source: surface marine sediment (0.6m) | place: French Polynesia: Moorea | collected 2018-08
CACCTACCCACACCCCCCCCCCCCCCCCCCCCCCCCCCCCCCCCCCCCCCCCCCCCCCCCCCCCCCCCCCCCCCCCCCCCCCGCCAACCGCATTTATAAGCACAAATCCATTTTCTAATCACAAACGATTAAGCACAATCTTCGGTTTTCTGGCATGTTAACCAGTAACGTGCGTTCTACATTTCTTCAGTGTAAAATAATTTATATGATAAAATATCTTCTTTATTATACCAAGTACACCACAAATGATACGCTGATCAAGAAAACAAATGACAGCTAATAACATAACAAGGGTTTTGGCTTAAAATGATTAAATTGATGCTCAATACATACTAGCAAATTACATGTACTGGTACACTACTGAACACATTACAAAACACGGCTGGCCGTCTTCCTCTTCCCTGTTATCATGGTTAAAGTTTCCACAGTATTCAAAAGGTTGTTGTTTGATGGCAAGTGTGACTGAAAGCAGCTGCATGTATATAATTCTGAGCAGCCCAGTTCAGAACTCACCCTGTGAAGACAACACGTCTAATATGATTTGCGCACAATGTTGGCTTCCAACAAGGCAGGTCCCCATGTACATTTCCCAACCTGCTATAGCCATGGAACCATTTGTAATTTCGTGATACTGAGCATCATAATAATTAAAGTAAATGAAACTATCCTATTTGTACACATTTCACACATGCCCATAATTTATTGAATATGATACTACATCATAATTATTGGTGTCATTTCAGCCTGTTGACTCTTTTGTTGTAAAGTGGACATGTAAGTGTTCTCTCGGCTGAAGCTTTGTGAACTACGCTAGAACAAGCACAATAACATAATTCCGCAACCACATATCGGCACTCTCATTCCACACCATGTTTATGCTGCCTCGTCCCAAACTCTCACATCAAAATAGCAACAAGAACATACCCATCCCATGACATTATACTGACGCCAGCACAGGCATCTCACAACTTTATACCAACACTGGCACACCCATCCCACAACGTTATACTGACACAGTGACACTCATCTCACAACCATAGGATCAGGTTGACACACTTATACCACAACAACGCGATAATATTGGTATATTTATACTCCCACCACACCATGTTTAGTGTGTTGCGTCACTAACTTAGCAATAAAATTTGTCGTAGATAAGGTATATAAAATAGGGTTCAACAAACATCTGACATATAGGGAAAGACTGATACCAGCCATCGTACCACTGTCTAGTGGGATATACATCAAAACAGTTTGAACAATGCACAGGGTAAAAAAACCAAATAAGTTTTCAGCAAGATGTAAATAGCTTTTACGAATCACTCTGAGCTTAACACCTTCGCCACCAGTACGTGAGCCCTTTAGTATTGACTCTCGCCTGTCTAATTTCCACGATAAGAGACTAATCAATGCAACAGAACTGAATCGTGTAACAAAATTCAGAGACATGTAAAAAGGCAAGTAATATGTTAGAAGTGGCGTTTGCCTGCCCGAGATAGGAACGACAAAGCAAGGGATTCCCATGAGTACATTGCCTGTGTACACACTGCGAGGGATCAGAATTATTAATATCAGTGAAACCAGGCTTATAAGAAAGGAGGCAATGTACCATTTTAGAGATGAATTTATACTCCGCAAAGGAAATACAACAACGTAAAACCGCTGGCAGCAGTTAAGAACTGTGCTGATGAGGGACAGCCCATCACTAATTGCGAGCATTGACCCCAGGACTTGGCACATCACGCCTGCTAGTAGGGTTTGACGATGGCGTAGGTATGTATTGTGATAAACTCTGTTTAGAGCGGAAAAGGCCAGAAAATAACAAACAATAATAGTGTCACTGACATGGATGAAGATGGCCAATAATTTAGCGATAGGATTCCCTGTGGTGAATGCAACAAAGATAATACATACTATGTTTAACATCAACGAAGTAACGACAAAAGTCCAAATCAATACAGACAATAAATAATTGTTTATAAGCTGACAACATGAAATATAATCAATTATAGCATAATCGCACTTGATACGATTTGGTACATATGGACAGTAGGATGCAAGATCTGTCGAGAAGACACGGAGGTGGCTAAAATGATCCACAGTAGAAAGAACTTGGTCAGTTACGGTATTCTTTCTAAATATGAAATGTAACAGAGATTCCTTGATACCTTTAATATCTTGTGGCGTAATACTTTGCAAGGGATTTTGTGACAGATCTAGCACTGTTAAATCAGTAAGACCACTAAAAGCCCCCTCAGAGATGCCATCAATTGAGTTATTGGTCAGATTCAGGTACCTAAGATGCCCCATTCCAAGAAATACATTCGATTCGAGACGTATGATGAGGTTACATGCAAGCTCCAGCATTACTAGACGTGGCAGGAACATACTCTTTAACTCTAAAACAGACGCCAGCATGTTGTATGAGAGATCAAGAATGACAAGAAATGGCAAGTGCATTTTAACTGAAAGTTGTTGGAGTTTGTTTCTTCTCAACGTAATAGTTTTAAAATTACCGATACCATGTGGGATAGTGACTAAATTGGCCGAGATGCATGACAGGGCCCTTCCCAAACATCGGCAATTACTAATTTTAGGACATTCATCAAAGTGATTAAGTATTTCGTCATCACGTGAGGCAAGGCAATCATAACGCATGTCTTTAACATAATTTGAATGAACACAGACGGCATCATGTCTACACCGCAGTAAACCAGGGCAGCTTTTTGGACAGTCGTCTTCATCTTCACCATCTGGGCAATCAATCTTGCCATTACATACATAATGTAATGGCACGCAATAGCTCAACGAACATTTAAATTCAGATGGACACAGGTGCCTAGTACATCCACGCAGGTGCTCTCCATTAGGACAATATCTCAGAACCTCATATTTACTTCGTTCGAACAGGCACACTGCGTTCATTGGGAAGCACTTCTTGTCATAACTGCTCCCTTTAGTGCAATAAGTGAAACCCGGTTCACATATCATCTCTGTTCGACTAGATACAGCGTCAGTGACATTTGCGGAGAACAAATCTGTTCTTTCAACATAAATCTCGTTACTTGTCCCATCAGAAACCTGTGATTGGTGGATTTGGAAAACGTGCTCGGCTTTTTCCGTCTGGCAGAACATCTCATCCTCATTCTCAGGGCAGTCTGCGTGACCATCACATAGTTTAGATGCAGGGACGCACATAGTACTTTTCTTACAGTGAAAATACAATTCTGAACACGTACATGTCTCAGGGAAGCAGGCTTTAAAGCAGGCCTGTTTTGGCATTTGGGAAACTGTATCATACATTGTCTTTTCTGGGTCCTTTGACAGCTGACAGGCATGTTCGCATGATATTTCATCTGTTGAATCCGGACAATCCACAATGCCGTCGCAATGGTAATGGATTAAAATACAGGTTCCATCTCCACACGTGAACTGGTTTGCAAGGCAATGTTGTGTTGTAACTAGTAGATCATTTTGACAAAACACCTTACGAACCTCAACCAACCCTGAAACACTTTCTGTAGCTGACAGGGTTAACGTTGGGTACTCTGTCTCTAAAAATGTAGTGGCAGTACACGACGTTTCAGTCTTTGAAGTTACAACTTGATAGAAAATTTCTTCCATTGGAAAGTCTAACCATTGCCTAAAATACAGCACAAGGCTTGATGTTGTTGGGGCATTGTCAGGATCATATACACCGGATTTTCCCCCAGCAGCCTGGCAAACGTCATTTAAAGCTGAACACTTAAAAATACGGTTCCTAGCAAAATCAACCATTTTGTAGCACAAATTCCCAACGTTGATCCAGCCAGGCGAGCATTCTACGGGCTGCCTTGATAATATCTTTTTGGTTGCATTAATCGAAGGAAGTATCGAATCATTCTCATTTCGTATATTGTGAGCTTGTTTCGTTTCACACAGGAGCAGAACGTTGTTGAATTGGTGATCACATGGAACTGTAATCCATCTGATTCTAGTTCTGGTGTACACCACGGCAGCCACACAGGAGCTGTTTGTCCTAGCCGGCTGTGTTACGAGTGTCACATTGTTTATATATGAGCCAAAGTGTTTGGATTTAAAAGTCCCTTGATGCTCAAAATATTCCACCATGTTTGGATTAATATGTTCCCGTACCTGTTGCCAGACTTGAAATCCAACTGGACGACCATCCTCCCATTTATGTTCGCTATCCTATGTAAAAGGAACAGACCTCTGTAAACGTATCAATTTTTGGATTAAACTTCTAACAGCACACGACTGGGCACTTGGCATGTTGGTAGTGAAAATCGACAAAATACCAGATACTACATGGTACACTTTCAAATTGCTAGTATCACCCAGTAAGCCACGACATTCCCGATAAAACTGCAAATCTATTTTATAAAACTCAACTGTCCTGATAATTCATGCCGAATCTTCATTTTCTATACATGTGGCTAATTAATCAAGGCACAGTAGCAAGTCAGAAGAAAATAAATAACTTTTATTGTGTTAATAAAGTTTATATTTTTGCACTTTTGTCGGTGGTCTGTAAGATGGAGTTCCCACTGCTTGACGATATTGATTTTCTGTCCAAAGTTATGAACGCATATTCGTGTGAATCCATGAACTGGTAATGTATGTGATTGTGTGTTTGTTTTGCTGCTGCTGTCGTTCACATTACCCCACTATTCAGTTACATACCATTCTACCTATTTATTAATCATCTAACTCCCGAGAAGTATATAGACTGTGTTACTACTTAGCGTAGAATACTTGGGTAGAGGTATGTTAGAGAAAGCCGATGCAATCGTAATAAACAAGCAGTTTATAAGTTTTAAGATAAGAAAGTGTTTAAAGTGAGTGTTAAAGCGTCTAAAAGAGTGCAAGGCATCAGAAGAAGGATGCAAATGTGAAAAGCTAACACATCATATGTGACAGAGAAAGTCGCTGAATAGCAGATTGTGTGTTTGACGAAAAATAAAAAAGACTCGTTAGCTGCGACACTAAAACTTTTGTGCCCCGAAACCACGACTGTAGGAAGACCCCCTGCATGCTATACAGAAAGGAGTATGGGGATTTCCGTCGAGAAGAGACAATCTGCCTATCTTAGATAATGAAACACATGAACAAAGATCCGAATTGCTTATAGAACTAATTATGTCAAAAATGTCGCACTAGATACCCACAATGTTCATTTACATAGCATCAAAGCAGTTGCAGCCCACATTAGAGTTGAAGTCGAAAGTGACATGCAGAATATGTAGGATATGAGCAGTACGCACACCCATAGACTGTGGTTATGAGTCACCAAAGCCTGGTTATGCGCCGTGACAGCCAGTGTATAGCCGAAGAGCAGACGCTTTTTCTAAGGTCAATATTAGCAGATAGCCCAATCTCTCTGGAATGCAGGAGAAAGAAATTGAGATGGTCCAAGCTCAATCCAGTGAGGATTTAATGCTTGGTAGTGTCCCATTGTTACAGCGCCAGCGACAGGCTGTATTACATTAGAAGGTGTGCTGCAGGGGAAGCGAAATAATGCATTATAAAAGTCTGCTGACCATCAAGACTAACCATTCATAGGCACGAGAATCTGCATCGTCAGTCTTTGCTACTTGTTACTGTCAAACTCGTTTTGCAGAACATAGGATCTCGGCATCAAACAAGATAGGAGATGGCAGAAGACTGCAGGAATTTGCAGACTTTCTTGCTCAGTGTGAAGCAACTATGACAGTGCCAATGGCAGAACTTGAAGAGGGCGGCCAATGTATCTGGTATCTAGCACACCATGGGTGATATCACCCACAAAGGATCAGATTAGGGTGGTCTTTGGTTGTGGCTGTATCTCCATGACTACTCTTTGAATCAAATTTTGATTCAAGGCTGCACCATAGCCAGCAACCTGACAGGGATAGTATGCTACTTCCCCGAGGACCGCATTGTATTTGTTTGCAATATCCAGGGCATGTTTCGTCAGGTGAAGGTCACCCCCAAAACACAGAGTTCCTCAGATTCTTAGGATGGAAAGATAGCCAAGTTGACATTCCTGTAGACATTCAAATTGACATTCATCTTTAAGCGGCACACATTCACACTTCAGAAGACAGCAGATGATTTTAAAGCCATATATGGTCACGAAAAAGCCAAAATTTTAAGACACGACTTTAATGTTGATGACAGGCTCAAGTCTGATCAAGGATAATCCGGCTTCATGGAAGGATTCCGCATTCACATGATAATATGCAATAGTAAGACGTTCTTTCTACAATTGTACAAGAAGTCTTCAAAAAGCATGTGCAAGGCATCAAAAAGAATAATTTACTAATGGAACCCAAGTGCAGTAGCATGTGCATAATGGTATATTATCTACAGTCAACTCTATCTGACCCGATTTGGTTTCGTTGCTCCTTGACAACGAAGGCCATCCTTCAGCATCTTTGCAGCGATGGGCACAGCAGCGATGGCCATGGATGGAACGACCCTTCATTGTGAGGAGAGAGATCCTGTGATAGTTGTTGCAATAAGTATAATCGCCTTTGTTCTTGTAGAGTATAATGATCTTTGCATACCAAATGTCTTGGGTTATCGTGCCCTCTTCCTAGCATTGGAGCAGAAGCTCAAACAGGTGTCCAGTGGTGGAGTTCTCTCCTCCTGCCTTCACAATCTGTGGTGGAATTCCATCACTGTCTGAAGCTTTTTCACAGGAAAGGGACATGTGGTCAGTGGTGGAGTTCTCTCCTGCTGCCTTCACAATCTGTGGTGGAATTCCATCACTGTCTGAAGCTTTTCCACAGGAAAGGGAGTCGATGGGGTATAGGATCTCATGCAGGTGCCCAGTGAGGGAGTTTTCTCTTCCTAGCCTTCACCACCTCTGGTGGAATCCCGTAACTGGTGGAAGCTCCTCTTCATATTGTTGTGGGGCTCTCTGTGGGCGACCAGTGTTTTCTCGCATGGCTCTCTCTTTTGTACTGCCTGGAGCTTTTCCACAGTAAAGAGAGTCGATCTCGATGGGTTTCCTAAGTTCACCGATGGTGGATGGCGTGTCCAGCTCATCCATGGTGGGCAGTGGCGTGGTGTTCTGAATGACCATGTCAGTGACAACGTTCTCTGTGGAGTGTAGCTCCTGGTTGTGCTCAGCCCATGTCTCTATCTGTTTACTGTGGCCCTATATGATATCTCGGGAGGTGGTTTTCAGCGGGACAATGTTAATGACACTAAAACCAGTGGGTTTCTTCATCAGCTAATAGATGGTCTGAGTGTTGCCACAGGTTACATAGATCTGGATGTCGCTACACAACTTCAGCCAGTAGTCATTTGTGCCCTTGCAGGAGCTCCTCTTGATATTGTTGTGGGGCTCTCTGTGGGCGACCAGTGTTTTCTCGAATGGCTCTCTCTTTTGTACTCCAAGAGAGCAGTTCATTTAGCAGCAATGGTAGACTCCATCTTTGCACCCCGGTGTTTGGCTACAAACCAGTTATCGTTCTTTTCCACTCCCAGCATCGTGCCTGGCGGCGGTCTGTGGGGCAGTCATCTACAGCCTTGTCGTTGGAAGCATTCATATGGTGCTAGCATAGACACCCTGTTGATACATGGGTGGCCTTTCTGCTTTTAGCTATGAATTTGTCTGGGGTGAAGGTGCACATTAATGCCTACCAGGGGTTGTGGGGTGTTACAGTCGGCACTGTGGTAACTGTGCGTGAGGATGAAAGTATTCAGCATGTCTATCGTTATGAACAACTTGATGGAAATGCTTGGATCTCTGATGGCTCCAATAGCCGCGGTCCATTCTCCTTGAGCTTGGCAACACCAATGTGTCCAATACATTGCGGCCAGGAACCTGTGGTCTGCACCCACCCAGGCATTGAAGTCTCTGAGTAGAAGCAAGTTTTCTTTCCCTAGGATTCCTTTAATCCTGTATGCAAGTTCCTCATAGAATACACTCTTAGCTTAGGCTGTAGAGTGTAGGTGCGTAGGTACTAAGGATATGTGTGGGAACCGAGGAAGTCGACAGGCACAGAGACAGATTTTGCTCAGTCCCTATAAATGAAGGGTCGACTGCTATCAGGAAGGAGTTGCTTACTGCAAAGCTGACCATGTGGGGCCGGCACGAATCTGACTCCAGGCCTTGCCAGAGGAAGATATAGTCCTTCCCCGAGGCTACCACTGTATGCAAGACGCGTCTCCTGAAGGGCGGTGATGTCAATGTTCTGCTTGGCTAGCTCACGGTTGATGATTACTGTCTGTCTGGCACATCAACTTATTGGGGGTTATTGGAGAGGCCAGGACACGGTGTTCTGACTTTCCAGGTTGGCAGCCATAAGAATTGCATGTTCTTTCTCTTTTCCTGTTTGATTTTGTCCAGAGCTAAATTTTAAAACAGGCCTTTCGATTTGGTTGAATCTTCACACCCAATAAAGCAGGCAGGTGGTGGCAGGGTATTATCTAAATGCCCAAGTGTTGCTCGGGGTTAAGTCGGGTGGTGACTGCCCAGTATGGTCCAAAGATAATTATTACCATTGCCTGGGAGCAGTCGGTAGCACCCAGCTCTATGCCAAAAGAACTTAGGCTGATAACTGGTGACTCCTGCTCCTGTTGTTTCTGCACTGCTGCAGAGAAGCTGGAGTGACCTCTCCATGTGTAGCCCTGGGCGAATGATATTTTCCAGCGTTACCCAGATATTAGGATCCCACTTTTAGCATGATCTGACGGAAAGTTAAGCCAATAAAGTGTGTGGCAGTGCAGCAGCAAAAGCTGCCAGAATGTGTTGCTTTGTTTAACCATCCGCCTTTTGGGGTTACCACTCTGGATTTTCTGTTGGGGCTGACTGCCCTGGCCTTTGGCCATCCAAGGCGTTAGAGAACAGACTGTGTGTAAATAAAGTTCAGAAGTACAGGTGTTATCTGTGCTTCGGTTTCTCAGCCTGGCGAAACAGAAATTAACCAGGAGAGGTTGTTACACCTTTTGGTTTTTGAATCACCGCTGTAAACATTATGAGTCGTCTCTGTGATCGTTGCTGCAGCCTGGAAGAGAAGTCGAGTCCAGCAATGTATGACCTGTGTGCATATCGTGTGCAAATTAGAGTTCTAAAGTTTCAAGAACTATTATTCAAGGGCAGTAACTATCTCACTTTTTCCAACTAGAAGTATCAAGAACTGTTACTTCAGATGCAGTTGAAGAGTCAGGAATATTCAGAAGTCAACATTATTCATACCACGCACTACTTTTCAGTTATGAATTAAACAGAGTGTGGAAGTATGTCTGTATAATTGTGCTGTTGTGCTGTTTTTGTATTTGTAAAACGTGACTACACTGCTGTGACTGCTGCATTGTTCACTGAATTCTTGTATATTTTGAAATTTACCACCAAAGAGTTAATTTTAATACGAAACTAGTTCATTTTATCTTTTTCATTCTGCCATTTGTCATGGACCTTATAAACAAACCCAGCTGTTAAATATCCACCGTAAAACAAGGGACTAGTCAGATGTGATCAAGGTACGAACTTCATAGGAGAGAAAAGAGTTTCCTGCTGCACTTGAAGAGATGGACGATAGACAGATATTTCACGAACTGATTAAATGTGATTGGATAGTCTTCAGAGTGAATGCCCCTCACTCGAGCCACCTGCTCAGCGCTTGGGACAGTATGATTCGCACAGTGAGAGACGTGCTGACCAGCCTGCTGCAAATGTTCAGTAGTTGGACGATGAGTTTCTGTATACGTTTCTCATCGCGGCAGAAGCAGTAGTGACTAGTCGATCATTGTAGCTCATTGAGTATGACATACACGTTATCCAGTCAGTTTCTCATATGCAGATGACTTCCACGTTGCTTCTACCTCCCGAAGGCCTTGTGTGGGAGGATGTACAATGTCATCACAGATAGAGAAAAGGTGGAGATTTGGATACATGCATTCCCTCCAATGGCGCAGTAAGTGGCATCGCATTCAGGGGAATGTGTCACAAGGTGATACCGTGCTGTTAGTGGGATGTCAGTGGCGTTCAGCATGTTTAGCACACATGCTAAAGCCAGTAGCTAGTAACAAGGGCGGCTTAATGAGTAAGACAGACCAAGGTCCAGTTAAGGTACAGTGAAGCCAACCCCTGAAATGGTTAATGCGGCTGATGTGGAATTCTCGTGCCAAGAACCAGTTGTTGCGCTTGATATCACAATACTGTTATCTACATTTTGACAAGTGTTGAATCCACTGACATGTATTCTCTGGCATTTAAGAGCGAATTTGCCTGTCTCTAACTTGGGGATGGGGGAGGGGCAATCACAGTCGTCATTACGTGAACCCTTACCCACCGCGTTATTGGTAGCTAAAAATATTTGCATTTAAGTTCTTTTAATCTCTTTTTACTTCCCATGAGGTAGAGTGTTTCGGATATATTTACCTCCGTCAAGGAGGTTATGTTTTTGCTTCGGTTAGTTTGTGTGTGTGTGTGTGTCTGTGTGTCATCAACATTACGCAAAAAGTTATGGACCAATTTTTACGACAATTTTAGGAAGGGTCCGGAGCGGGCCAAGGAACAATCGATTAGATTTTGGTGGTGATCCGGATCACCGTCTGGACACAGGCTTTCTTTAAAGGATTCTTCACCA
>JAAUYG010233580.1_pt1 | contig 10583 bp, 9 predicted proteins | sample 7278091 | NCBI WGS metagenome assembly JAAUYG01 (sample SAMN14350201, study PRJNA611818) | marine sediment metagenome | isolation source: surface marine sediment (0.6m) | place: French Polynesia: Moorea | collected 2018-08
ACATGTTACTTTTTTCCGTTACTTTTTTTCCTGTTACTTTTTTTCCGTTACTTTTTTTCCTGTTACTTTTTATCCGTTACTTTTTTTCCTGTTACTTTCTTTCCTACAATCGTAAAGTTCTTCCCGCTCTTTGAGTTGCTGTCTATAGCCACATTTTATGCTGTTAGTATGCTTGGTATGTCTCATATTTACCGGTACACTGCAGTAGCTCTTTTATTTACCATTTCAAACTGCTAATGAGCTGTTCAACATGTTCAATGGAAGAGCATTGCTACAGTGCTGTTCGGCCAATCTTGTATTTTTGAGCTTGATAATTTCTTGTACCAGATATTGTATTTACGAGGACTAATGAATGCATCAATATAGCATCGTCTATAGCCCACTGTGTAAAACGTTCTGAAAAGTGCCACTTTTTACTCGCGAAAAACAACTGACAAGCGAGTAATAAAGACAAGAAGGCCATGGATTGAGTATGTAACGATTTTGGCAATCTCCATGGACAAAGGTCTAAAAATAGTTTTTTTTTCCCAAAATGGAATTGGTTAGAAGCTTGGCCGAGACAGGTTTCTGAAAACAACTTTTCCTGCTGTCGAAAGCACAGCTGTTTGTTTTCAGTCTGAGTGTAATAATACTTGTATTTATAGGACAATGCTTCAGCCAAGTGGCAGCATATACATGTCAGTGGAAGGTACCTGGCAGTGTTTCTGTGCATGTAGCAAATAGGTAAAATTTACATATTCAAATTTACAGTAATTTAAAAAAAATTGAAGATATCTTGTTCTATATTCAAACAGAGTTTTGGGTAACTGTAAAGGTGACTATGAAATGTAGTGAGTCCTAGGCACCAGACCGCCACCCAGTTCATGTCTCCAGCAGGCAGGCAGGCCCCTGGAATTCTTTGTTTAATGTACACTTTGTCCCTGTATAAATAGAAACAGCCGAAATAACAGGATTATCTGGTCCACTAAACCTGAGCTATGTCCCTGATGGCACTGGCTCTGACCTCTCAGCTACATACCACAAAAGGGCTGTTATAAAATCCTGCATGTCGCCTGGCCTGTGAAAGCTATCATAAGGCGAAAGGTAGCTGAATGGTGGCCGTGGGCATATCAGGCTTGAAGGTTGAGGTGAGGGTGTGAAAAACTGTGGGTCATGCTCAGTGAGCCTTACTGCAGGATTCTTGTCTCTAGGCCAGAGGAATTTATTGGGGTCTGCTTGCCAAGCCCCTCCATGGGGGCAGTCGACTGTGAAGAAGCAGCCCTTACCTATATGTTCGTATCCGACATGAACATCAGAATAAGAGCATGCCAACCATTCAAAAATTGTTGGCCACTTGACCCCAAGGCGAATGTTTACATGTTGTGATGTTAGTGGATGCCCATTCTTCTTGTCAACTAACTTTCAGCTTAACATGACCGTTCATGCTTTAATGCCCAGTGAAACACGAGTGTACATTAGGTTTTAGGAGTAAAGGTATCATTCTAAACTTTTATTCCTGTTTACGAAATAAGTAAAAAAAAACAAAGTGGCATATATCTAGGAATATAATAATACTGCATCCACCTGTAGAATGCAGCATCAGGTATTTTAATTAAAACAAAGTACCGCTACTACATACAAGTACTTTGTTTTGCTGCGTTAACTGCCATGTAAATTACCAGTAACTGGACATCCATGCATTATGCATGTTGCCATGTTCCGTTGACATAACCTATAATGAACCTCTGTAAGCAAGTATTTAATTTCTGTGCACATGCTTGGTAATATTTGGGTCAAGCTGGTGTTTTCAGCTGTTTGGGTGATGTAATGTGTGAAAGTTTAATTTTGAAGCTCATTGACGGCAATATCTTTGGCCCCAGACTGTGACATGACCGTCTGACCTGTCACCTGCATACAGAAGATTTGTGCAGCAAAAACCAGAATGCTATATATGTATGGCTATCAGTGGAAGGCATTGATTTGGATGAGCTTCTGAAATAAAGTACTTTAAAAATTACTTTAAATGTATTTTATCCCTCCCTGCGTTTTAATGCGTGCAATTGTACTACATTACATACATGTGCTGCTTGTTGGCTGTACTGCTACCAGGGATGACTTTCTGACCAAATTAATTTCTGTAACAGGATCGGCAATTGGCCCCGGATGAAATTTTGTAACTTGCACAAAGCACTTCCCATATGAAGGTTTTTGATAACATATCGACTAAAAGTGACATCCTATTCGTCATACCGATATTTTGTATGGTATTATGTTTGCCGGTGGCGGAAAAAGAAAAAAAAACAGAAACAAAAAAAGTTTTCAAACTTATAGGGGCTTCCCATCCAAAGAATAGGAATTATAAGAAACTAATACCTAGGAACATAGATCCTGTGTTTGAGAGAATGTAGGCTACCGGTACATAGGTTTGGGGCCGTAGAACTACCAGTAGTACCCCATAGGCTGTATGTTTGGGGAATCGTTGGAATGTAGGACTGTATGTCAGTACTACTAGTACACCATTCCAGTCATAAACAATTGTCTGTGAACTGTATTGACTAACTGTTGACAAACCCCAAGATATTATCATCTGAAGTTTTTCATACATATTTATAAACCATGGCGCCTTATGTGGGTTACAATGTCTCACAATTCCCGGTGTCTCTGCAATTCGCGCATTATTGAAGAAATGCATAGGAGATAACTGTTGTCAGGCATTTGATAAATAATGCCATAAGTTGCCCAAAATAGGCGACCAAGCAAAATAAATGATTTGTGAGCTATGATCCTAAGTGTGTCTCTAGTAAGTTGTAGAGTTTAAGTTCCCTACAATACGTCTGCCGTATACATGGTATGTGTCCGGTATTTCCTCTACTGTCCTGGATTACTGAAAACCAGAGATCATGGAGATAGCAAAGTAGAATGACATTACAGGATGCGATTGCAAGTGTTTTCAGGATTAACCACATGATATCTACATATTTTGGGAATGAATGTTTTTGGACTCTGGAAACATAATTTCTGATGAGACATTCTGTACACGGAGTCAAAATGAAGGTGGAAAAAGTTTCCAAATTTCCAAAGAGAGATTCTGCCGAAAATTCGGGAACTTTTTCCACCTTCATTTTGACTCTGTGTACAGAATGTCTCATCAGAAAAAAGATATCTACATAATTGTGCCAAAATCTGTACAGTATTAGCACCTGTCGGCATGGCAAGATCAATGTATGGCATATCTTAGTATCTTGTATTGACTGGGGTTAGGTAAAGGTTATTCTGAAAACAAAAGTATGGGATGCAGGCCTGAAGTACACATTTATTTATTGTGATTGATAAGCAGCATTTATTGTCTTCCAAGGATAAAAGCAAATTGAATCGCACATTATGGTGCTACCCAGCCAGTGAAAAGAAATTCACCTCAGTCTTCACTAGTTACTTCCTTCCAATGAATCCGGTGGATATCTACAGGACATAGTACAGAAAAGTATGTTTATTACTCTTTTTTATAGGCTTCAATATTTTAGTTGACTCCATCAACACAGCAAAGTTTAACCTGTTAAATCTGATAGCATAAAGCACACACATTCCTGGTGAGCAGTCCAAATGGTCTTCTTTGTTGCTAGAGTGGGAAAAAAATGCTGACTTGTGCATTCCTTTACCTAGTTCTTTGATGTGAGCAAGGCTTAGGCAGGCAGAAAGCATACCTGGCCCAGGTACCATACCTTCATTAGTGTGCACAGAAATTCACTTGACTGGATGATGCATGGAGTGTCAGCAGCCCTGGTAATCAAAATCCCCTTCTAGAGTCATAGTGAAGGGGGTGGGCTGCTATTCTGCATTGCTGACTGCAGAGAAACAGGCCACCTTGCCTGCAGGAATGGGGCTCAGTTTGGACCAATGCTTTGACAAGTACATCGGGCATGTGCTGCCTTGCTTCTTTTTCTTTATTTATACCCAACTGATTACCTTTAAAATAAGATCTGTGTAATCTCAGCCTTTTGATCTTGGTAAACAAAACTTACTATACTGATGTTTACAAGTTTGTTGCCCAGACCTAGTTATAACTGCGGGGATTATGAAAGCTGGGGTGAAAATGGCTTTGCAAATACAACATAACAACACTAAATGCTCACCCAGCGTGGGTAGATAATTGAATCAACAATGGATTAATTGGCAGAAAAAAAAAACAACATTGCTAAACATGCCTTTCTATCGGTTCTGGTCTGTTATCTGGATGGCATGTTCTGTCTCTTTGCATTAGAGGCACTGGTGATTATAGCAGGGAGAGCTATGAATTACTGCTTATTCGGCAGATCTACTTGTCTGCACTGTGCCGTGTACTAGTCAGGTGTGCATCCATTAATCAACATTGCTGGTGTGGTGGTGCTGATGTATCTGCTACATTTCTGAGTGTGCAGGTAAGAGCCTTCAGCACGAAATAAGTACATGTATGTAGGCCTCACGGTGGATGATTGCCTTGGCATTCCATGGTGGTTTAATCCAGGTGCCAAGCAGTGGGAATCCGTCAGGATCCTTGATCTATAATATCCCCTGCGGGGTCCTGGTCAGGATCAGGCAGTGTTGAGAGACAGGGTGGTCATATTAGAGAAGTATGCGATAATATATCTCCTCCTCTTGGACAAATTGACCTGGACCATTAGCATTCCTCTTCACTTTCTCTGGAATGTGCCAGCTAGTTGACCAATTTCTGGTATGCGGAGATAAATACTGCCTGGCTTTGGGAGAGGGGGGGGGGGGATATATGGTACAGGCTGGCTGTAATTAGCCAAACAAGTGCCTGGAAGGCTGGCACAGACCCATCATTGGCCCTGCATGGTGGGTTTATGCTTGATGGGCAGTGCTATATAACAATACCAAACTTGACACAATGACTAGCATAGTAAAGCCCAAGAGATGCAAAGAAAGGCATACAAGTACAAATAAATAAGTAAGCACTTCAAATAGGATTGTCCTGTGGCCATAGTAGTAGGATGTACATGTTTCAACTTGGCTCTTCAAGGCCACATTTTTCTAGCCTGTATATCTAGTGGATGCAGCAATTCTGTACACATTCCAGGGGGTCTGCAGATGGATTAAAGGACTTGCCAATGACACTTTGTACATACTTGCGAAGCCTACCAACTACATCTTTTCTCACTCACTGTGCTTTGTTGGTTTGCGATTTTCTTTCTCCTACTGTGCTGTTTCCAGTAACTGGGGGTGGTACACATGTACTGGTATGGTGGTAGTGAGTAAATTCATGGTAAGGGAAGCAGGAGAAACAATTTGGCTAGCTGATTGTTTGGGTAGAACACTTTATTTGTCGGTACTATGATTTTAAAAGTAAATTCATATGTGATTAGTTGGTAGATTTGTACCAGTTACATTCATATTTAAACATTTAAAGAAATTATTAAATTGTCGAGGCCTACATGTATTTGATGAGGGATGAAAAGGATCGTGAGGAATGGACTGTAATTCTGGGCTGGCCGTAGTCAAGTGCGACGGATTGTGTTCCAGTAATACATGAGTGGGTAGGTATACATGAGAGTTGTTGAACTTGGTGTATGTGGAAGGAAAGTCCTTGCATTGAATTTGCATCTTGGGGATTGCGCTGATTGCAGATGTACCCTGGTCATGCCTTTCCGACTTCAGCATCATTATTGGGGTCACCTTGCAAATATGCATGCAATGAAGACTTAAAAGCAATCATTGCTCATCGGGGCAATGATTCTTCAGTCACTGTTACATTAGCATTTCATAATGTCACACGTGTTTTTGCCCATCTGATCATGTGGCTATGGTGTACATGTACATGTAGTAGCCTAAGCCTTATGTGTTTACACAGGAATCCAGCACGCTGCGAGCAAGGAAAGTTGAAATGCCCTGCCTGGGCTGGATAGTGCAGAAAGAGTAAACAGATCTCTTGGCATCATGGAATGGAATAATGGTTATGTGGAATGTGGTGTTGGGGCAACACCTGGGCTCTGTACCTGTGCGAATAACCTTGGGAACTTGTGGCTATGGGAGTTATTGATTTGTAGTCTCAGTGCATTGATTGTCCTCATGTGACTAGTCCCCTCTTCCCAGTCCTCCAGTTCTACCTGTAAACGGGCTGAGTATCACTGTTTCCTTCAGACCCGTTCTGGGCGGGCATCCCTCTGACTGTGCTCCCCATTCCACCTTACTAGCTATGTAATGTTAGTCACCAGAGTTTGCTGCTTCTCATATACAAACATCAGGTTCAGTGATGTCAGGGAATGGTGACTGTACCTGGAGTGCATAAGGACAGTTTTCGTCACTTTCGATTTTTCGCTTGGGACTTTTCGAAGTGGTAGTGGTAAGGCATTGTGGTAACTTCCCGTATGTCCTGCAGTCTGTGCTTTGAAAGGAATGACATTCACAATGATGCCCAAACATCGGATTGTCTGACAATTCTACTCGAAAAGGTGAGATTTCCAAGTATATACCCATGTTTTCAAAACCTTCATTCAAGGTTCTTTTACCATGTTTACAGCTCAGCTGAGGCATACATTTACTTCATGACAAAGTAGATGACTTGCGATTCAAGAACGCAGATCTGTGGGTTCCTCCTACTTACGGTATAGACTATCACAAGGGCTTTTTCTCAGCCAGCATAGAGCAAACATAGTGCTGGGTCAGTCCCACGCAGCTTGACACCACAGACTAACAATGCCAAGCAAAGAAGCACAGCATCCTTCTCTATATAATCAGCTTTCACACTTGGCTGTTTATACTGTGTTCAGGAATTTTACCTTTATGTGAATTTGAATGTGTGGTGTTGTGTGTGTATCTGAGTCAATGATGTGACAGCAATGTGGTGGCTGAAGCACAGTGGTGTGATAATGTCATTGCTTGACTGGGCGGCACCTAGGGATTGCATGATATATCGCAAGACCTAGGATTTCTTTGGTATTGGTAAATTTGATTGTAGTGTACCAATCAAAGGGAATCATGGCTTCGTTTATCACAAGACTAACCAAAAAAAAAATTCTTTGACTTTCTCCAATGTTTTGTTCAGGCCAAAGTCATACACCTCTGATATAGGCTATGGACATTTTTGGTGCTGTACAGATATACACCAGGCCAAGTATGTGTGATGAAACGATGTTATGTATCCAGCACTCGGTGATGACATTTTGCCAACGTTGACCCTCTAAGTCAAAAAGTAGATGACAGTCACTGGAGAAAAGAAGGCCCATAAATGGTACAGCACTAAAAAGCAAATGGATGGGGGACTTGGCACTTGCTTCGGGCTTGATACTTTTTTTTTCTGAAACTAATGTCCCTGCTTGGATTATTTATAGTTTTCAAGGAATTTACACTGTGACTGCAGACATGGCGTGGGTTAAAAGGCCCGAAAAAGTTGAATAAGCAGTGCTTGATGTTTTTTTTTTCTCCTTCCTCAAAACAAGTGATGGAGAAAAGTGCAGCCATGCATAATGCTGCCACTTCTTTCTGACTTGCGTTCTGTTTCAAATGGAGGGCCTGGTGTCATGGCTCAAGTGACTCACCTTTGCCGCCGTTCAGAATAGAAATGGCATATCTTGTTCGCTGCTAGTATGGTGACAACCGAATGAATCATATAACACTGGAGGAGAAAAAAAAAGCCTCAAAGCACGTATTGATGTTGTATTCGTAGGTACGATGCGATGCGCTAGCAAAATGCAGTGAATGACATGAATACCTAGGCAAGATATGTGGCCCTGACAGAAAGGTAAATGTACTGGCATTGCCAGTGTGGGGAGTCATAGAGCAAAGCGTATCGATTTAACGTTCCAGGCCATTGTGATGTTTAGGATGGGGGAGGCTGACGTGTGTTGGGTGACACATTCAGTGTCTCAGTACAGTGTACCATACTATGTATGCGAATGGTATGTTACAGGGATTATGCCTGGGAGTGTTGTAAGAAGTGAACAGAGAGGGACAGGTAGCTGCATGTCTCCCATGGCCGTTATCAGGCGACAGCCGTCCCCTTATTCAGTTGAAATGTACATGTATGTCAATGGTCATACTAGTCAGTTAGAGTCACGGTTAGTCACATGCTTTCCGTCTTTTGTGCATATTCATATACAGCCTAACCTGCCATAAAAGCCTTGTGCTTTATCGTGCTTCATTCACTGGGAGATTAGATATGGGGACCAATTATTAAAACTTCCATACAGATTTATGGTTGGACCAGTCCCTGCTGTACTTAGCTACCTGGTCGGTTGGTCTGATTTGTGTTGACTCTCAAAATACCATTAGGGGCACAATTTTTTTCCTAGTTGCAGAAAAATGAAAAAAATAGTAGGCTTGTATTTGTTCCAGTGCACTAAATTTATGGGTCTGTGGCTCTGTGCTGATCTATATTTAATCCCATAGTTACAGTTCAATTTTATGCACAAATCGTCGGTATAAAGTACAGAGACTGGAAATGCATGTTCAGTTTAGTTGTACTTATAGGGACATCTTTCCTGCACAGGACACATTTGTCGGAATCGCATGCCATGCACATGATGCACGCCGTCACAAAAGCAAGCTGCTACATGCCATTTCTGTCCCATCTCTGTGCTTCTCTGACCAGGGGGGAGCCGGTTACTTGTATCTGTGCACTGTGTCTGTTTACAGGCAATACAGCAATCATTGAGGTAACCTAGAGGTGGCCAGTTCGCTGAATACCTGCACTTGGACTTGTGCTTTCCACCCAAACCTGTACTCTACTATATATACATGCATGTACATATGTGTGTATATAATGTACAGGCTGCCTCCAATTGTGGCTAGGCTGAAGCTTGCCATGTCAGGTAGCCACAAGAAAATAATGTGGTCCCAACATTTCGCTAATGTATTGATATTTATGCATGTTTAACTGAAGCATTTCATGTGTCTATTTATCCATTGGAGGTCCTAGAAATCCTGTAATATTCCAGGGTCTTACTGTATGCAAATTGCACATATATATATATAGCACAGCATGCCAGCAGTTTGCACAGCCACACTGCTGAGGCGAGGTGGCCAAATTATTGGAGGACTGTGGGAAAAAATTCCACGCATTCCATTCGTTCTGACTGAGGACCAGGCGGCTGCAGGGCCTGCGGACTGGGCATGGTTGGTTGCACTGTGGGCCTCCGCTGGCCTCCTGTCTTTGCCCTGACATAATAAGCAACAACAAAATGTGGGCAGAGGCATCAACAGGGTCCACTGACACACTGTGACAAGCAATTTTCAAGCTGCTGTCCCATTGGGGTGACAGAGGGCCAACCCGCCCCTTCCTATGGACCTTGAACGCCATTCATCACTTCAGTTGGCCACTAAACATACATGGTACATATATGATTGTTGTTTGCCATGAAGTGCTTGATGGAAAAGTTTTTTTTTTTTAAAGATTACTCTTACCCATGTACTTGTCAACCTGCAGACAAAGGAAATAGTTTGTTCTGCCTCTCCATGGTGCTGCTGCTGATGGGAATGATAAAGCCCCAGCACAGGATATTTTAACCCAGCTTGTCAGTTGGAGAAGAGAATATCAGATGAGCGAGCCGATCCATTCTGGCTAGTCAGAGTTTTCTTGTTGCAAGCCTGTTTGTAGGTATATTCACAACGAGTTTTGGTGACCAGAATGAAGCTGATCACACTGGGCCTAGAGCAAGGGAAAATGTTGACCTGTCATTGCCGGTGACAGAAAGGAAAGAAGGAGAATTTGTGCAACCTTGTCTTCCATGCGGCATCAATGTGGACTATAATATATTATAAAGCTTTTCCAGTAGAAATATTCGTGCTCTAGAGATGCTGAAATACTAGCGATATTGTGAAGCACTCAGGATACCTGGCATTGCATGCTCCTTGTCAGTATTAAAACTGTGACTTCTTACGCAATATTTACTACCGGTAATAGGGTTTGTTGCTGGTCAATGGCATGCTACCATTGTGTGGATTATGTGATCAAGTGATGGCTCAACCGAGTCGTCTTGAATATAAATGTCATGCGCCTAATATAGTCAGAGCATATTATATCCCAACTGTGATAAATATAAATTATACAGGAGTCTTTTTCTCTCATTTTATTCATTGAGAAAACCTTGTCTTGGGATATTTATTTTCATACTAAGGAAAAATATAGCTGCATATATTACCTGAACAATGAAGGATATCGAACTTGCTGGATATATGGTGTCGGCATTTAGAACAGAGCGGCTATTGCCTGTGGTATGTGTTGCTATGTGTGTGAGCCCGGAGGCTGGCAGTGTGCTCTGACCTAGCTTTCTTTCTAACATCTATCTTGGTGGATTACTACCTATTACCAGTGACTGACCGATTGCTACATGTTTGTGCTGCGGTTACATCATCCGATTACCATTAAAACCGCACACTGGTATTCGGTGGACATTCTTTTGTGCGCTCATGCCCAAAGAAGCGCGTGGATTTACTAAGGCGGCAGACATTCTGCGGCTACAGGCTTGTGTGTGTCTGTGGCATTTCGACCACCTCGGGTGAGTGAGGCCTCTGGGCCTGGAATGCTACAATTAAACCTAATAAAAGGTCCCCTCTGATCAGTTATTTATGACCATTTTGTATTCAGCTGCCACACAACTAGAAAAAAAGAC
>JAAUYG010307246.1_pt1 | contig 10583 bp, 6 predicted proteins | sample 7278091 | NCBI WGS metagenome assembly JAAUYG01 (sample SAMN14350201, study PRJNA611818) | marine sediment metagenome | isolation source: surface marine sediment (0.6m) | place: French Polynesia: Moorea | collected 2018-08
GATTTGTAGGAGGGGTAGCGTTTTGAAATTTTCACTCCCATTGGGTCCCATGTTAACGAAAACGAATAAAATTCGCTAAAATTTCAATTTTCAAAATTTCAAAAATCCCAAACGTAGTTTTGTGAGGACCATTAGGAAGAAAAATCAGGAAAAGTTTGAAAACTTTCGGCTGCGATCTGTAGTAGGAGTAGCGTTTTGAAATTTTCACTCCCATAAGGTCCGACGTTAACTAAAATAAAAAATATTCGTAAAAAATTCCAATTTTTTTTTTTTTTTTGAAAAATGAAAAAAAAAGTCTGGGCATATAACCCAGGGGAAGCCACAACTAAAATTTGAAAGAAATCCGTGCATAAAGTCCAGAGATAATCGATGCCACGGACAGACGGACGACGGACGAATTTCGATTTCATGAGGTCTGCTGACATAGTCAAGGAGAGCTAAAAATCTTCTATAAATTTATATACCTGAGCACTCTCAATCATTATTCGTCCTTGCTCGTTGCCGGCTGCGGGCCGGCTGGTCAAAAGTGCATGGTGGAGTGACTTCCCCCGTCGCACTGGTTCAAAATCGGTCAAGGGCGAATGGCGCATAGTTTATGGCCCGTGAAATGCCTCAGTTTATGGCCAAAGAAAAAAAAAGGACATTATATGCGACCTTGGAGTGTGAGTTGGAATAATGGGTGATACATTGTCCATTGAATTGTACTAGCTTTTACCAGCTTTTCAGTTCCTTATTTTGCGGTTGGGTGTGCATGTCTGTGTCAGATTGTTAGCAAAATACATACAAATCAACACCCATTGAGCCAATCAATATCAGGCAATAACCGAAATTTTAGGCTATTTCGGTGATGGCTTTCCCTCTACCTCAGGGACGAAACCACTCCCGATATTGAAACTCTATCCTCTGGTAAGTATCAGCCTGGGTTCTAAATTTTAGCCCAATGATAAAGAGATAGAAGAAAAAATCAAACAGCTACAACAGCTACATGGTGAGGGATGGACATGTGGTTAATGTTAGACACTAATGGAAAGTCATATGTGAAGTTCTAGTGCGCCAGTATAATTTACCTTAAGTGATCTTGAAATGGTCGAAATCAAGGTCATTCGTATTTTCGAGGGCTCATATCTCGTAAAGGGCCCGAGTTAGGCCCTACGTTACTGTTAAATACTAATAGGAAGTCCTAAGTGGGGAGTTAAAATGTCATTAAACTTTAACTTGAGTGACCGTGAAAGTTCAAAATCATTCGTAGCTATTCGTTTTTCAAACCCTTGTGTCTTGGTAGGTGTAGAATGACTATATTACCATTGAACACTACCAGGAAGTAATCCATCAGGAAGCACTTGGGTTTCAATGTGACTGACCAATATTGAATACTCAAACGCAAGGTTACCTACCCACAGATATTGCCATTATCTCATTCTTAATACGGTTGCAAAATTTAATGAAGTCCTTGTAGGTACCTAGCGTTGCCATTTTGTGGACGGGTGGAGTTTTCCGCTTCTCAGCGGTCTTCTTGTAATGCTAAAAACTGGCTTCGATTGATGTCTGACTTGTTATTGCTGAAACTGGAGGCATTTACACATGTCTACGGTTGTTAAACAGTTCACATTCCCGTATTCTGAGATTTTTAAACATGGCTCCTAAAATTGTTTTGAGCATAGACATATACATGTATTTATTTGAGGTGTCTGACGAAGCTTATTAAAGCATTTTGGTAACACTTTTTTTTTTAGAAAATACAACAATATATATTAATGAACTACATGTATTTGCAAAATTTGTACTTCAGCAACTGACAGCGAATATTTCCCAAATCCTTACCGCTACAATGTGAAAGTACATGTTTTTTTTTAACTTGAAGTGTACCTTAATAGGTAAGCATTTATTGCTAACGCTACAGTAGGTCGTCGTGAATTCTAATGGCATGCCGTGATACAGGACATTGGCGAAGTACATTTACATTTTTGCTTACAGTCTGAGCTCGGAGATGGTTTGAAATGTTTAAGATATGGACGTGTGGGCTGCGGCGTTTAATAATAACTGTAGGATTCACTCGATCACATTTCGCCGGCGCTACACTTTGACAGGTTCGATTTTATGGGAATCTGAAATATGCGTTTGGCTCTTCCTTCGCAATTGCCTTTTCTTTCACAAATGTTTGACGGGCAGAAGTCCTGTTATTACTGCACCCGGACCCCTGTGGAGGGAGGAGCTTGGTAACCCCTAAAACACTATATATTGCAATACGACAGTAAGTGCCGACTTCTAAGGGGCAGCTTCTTAATTTATATTCTCGTTAAGGCAGTTTTATGTGCATTTTAACGAGCCACATGCCCAGCATATTTAAATTCGCGAGCACCTACATTTTTTTGCGAAGATAGTGGCCCAGGGAGGAATTACAGTATTTTCGGTTTGTTTGTGACCCTTCCGGGTCTTGATTTTAGCATGTTTAGGCGACTGCTGGAAGTGGGCCTTCAAACATCGCAAGTAGGATGTTACATATATATTATTTGGCTTGACCAGGCCATTTCAGTTCGTAGCTTCATGGTCCTTGCAGAAGTACTTTTTCTCATATCGTCGGAGTTGGTCATTACTTCAACCCACTTTTTGGCCCAGGAAGATACCAAACATAACCGTCGACGTATAAAGTAACACAGCTTTTGGTCACCTTCGTGATCTTGTGGTTAACAGTTCCAAATTTTGTAGCCCCTTTCTGCCTATAAAAAGGGGCGCCAGAACATACCGTATTGTATAATAGAGGCACCCCCACAAAGTTTAATGTTTTTTTATAAAGAAAATCCATCGAAATGCACACACAATGCTTAGGCGGGTAAACGGTAAAGCCCGCTGGTGCAGTGGAAAATCCCGAAAAAAAATTAATAGTAAACATTGTAATACATGCCTAATCTACATGTATAAATACCACTATTCAACTATACCACTTTAAGAATATTCAACTTCTCTCTTCCCACTGGGCCAACCTTTCGGACCCACAAATGATGCCCGTACCCTGGGCGCTTTTTTCCCTCAAGATTGAATCGTCATCCTTCTGTCAGATGAAAACCTTCCACTAAGTGAAAAACAGTTCGAACCAAGAAAGACTACTAAGACTTCGGAAATTCCCTCTCACCCACAAAACCAAAATGCCGCATACATAGATTTGATTAAACTTTACCCCGGTATGAAGGGTCAGATAAAAGGCGTATGTATGGGTGGCCTATATTTGAACTTGTTATGTTACTCACAGTAAACTCTTGCTTCTTACACATCCCCTGGTTCGACTACTTTTTTTCTGAGATATAAGGGTCCGAAGTAAGGTTAATTGGAATGACACGCGTTTGTATTCGCCATATATGACTCCCTTATAGTTTTTGACAGTAACATATGGCCTAATTTAGCTGTTTGCGAGATATAAACCAGTAATCAGAATGACCTTGACTTAGCACCCACGTCAAATTTAATGGTGCAGTCGGATGGCATAACTGCTGTTTTATCAGATGTGTCAAAATATGCGACTTTGAATTTGACCTATCAAAGTCACTCAATGTTAAGTCCAATGGTTCCATTGCATTCCCCACATGTGATTTCCTATTAGTTTTTAATAGACACATCTGGAATAACTCAACTAGTTTACGAGATATAAGACCATCAAATCTGAGTGACCCTGATTTTGACCTTTCAATGTCCCCCAAGGTCAAATCTAATAGTGCAGTTGGACGCCCCATGCATGACTGCCTATGGTTATATTGCACAACCTAATTGCGCCCCTTTACGAGATGCGAAGCATAAAATAACCTTGAGTTTGACCTTTCTAGGCCATTCAAGGTCTAATATAGTGGTTACTATTGAACTCCGTCATATGCTTTACTATTTTTATATTACTGTTTTACTGTATGTTACTATTTAATAGCAATGTCCAATTCAGGTTGTATACGACATATAAGCCATCAAATTCGAGGAGTTTGAATTGAACTTTCAATCTTACATTGTCAAATTTAATGGTGCGGTTGGGCACCCCATATATCACTTCCTGAATGTGTCTAATAGTAACCACATGCCTGTCTCTCACCGTTTACTTGTTACAGCCACCTGAAAAAAATCTCCCATCGTTTTTCTTTGGGCCGAAATGTCTGACCATAATTGTAACTCTGCTTGCATACAGGAGTTCATCAAATTTTACCAAGGCGTGAATAATCACACAATGTCAACATCAGCTAACATCTATGGATATGGCCTTTCAGTGTCTCTCAGAGTGAAGTCTAACAGTGCTACTGGATTCCCATCTGATGACTTCCTATTACTGTTCTGCTTTCATTTTCCTCCAAATCTTTTATTGGGCCGAAATTTCCGACCCGCACCCCCCCCCCCCTTACCAAGGGTGACTTTTTCTAAATCTAATCGTTTCTCCCCGAATCACAAAATTAAAAGTTGATTGGTAAACATATTTTGGACATCGTATTCACCAACGGAGACGCAGGCAGCCGCAGAAGGTGAAGGTAGTAAACCCGGTCTGGCAAAGCTTGGGGGGGGGTGGGTTAACATTGATTACTAATCGGTTTCAAAATCTTTATCTGCTGCAGCTATGTGACTTGAATTACACCTAGGGAAATAAATGTTTAGGGAAAGTACCTTATATCGACATTTCTTACAGAGCAGTGATAACCACGAGAATGGAACCTAGTTGACTCACAGGGTCCCAGGGGAATTTATTAACTCTTTGCATTGTCATTTGCACTATTTTATGCGAAAATGTTATGATGTGGTATATGATTATTTTTTGTTTTAATGCTGTTCGTAGAGTAGAAAGGACTGAAATTGGGAATCGGGAACAGTAGTAACACATGTATGGGATATTTCTGACCTTTTAGTGTTCAAGGTCATTGGGGGTCATTCGGTTCACTTGTCCCAAAATGGCCTGTAACTCCAAAACGGCAGATTGTAGAGTGTGAAATAGACTGAAATTTGGGACTCGCGCACACTACACATATGGCGTACCTTTGACATTGTGGTATTCAAGGTCATTTTGGGGTCATTTGCTGCACTTGTCTCAAGATGGCCCGTCACTTGAAAAAGGCTAACCGTAGAGTGAAACAGACTGAAATCTGAGACTCGAGGGCACTAGCACCACATATCGGTACCTTTCACTTTGTAGTGTTCAATATCATTTTGCGGTCGTTTGGTGCACTTGTCTCAAAATGGCCAATAACTTAAAAGGGCTGGCCGTAGTGTGAAACAGGCTGAATTGTCGACTCAAGGACACTAGTACCACATGTATGAGTACCTTTGACCTTGTAGTGATCAAGGTCATTTTGGGGTCATTCGGTGCACTTTTCTCAAAATGGCCTGTAACTTGAAAAGGGCTTGTCATAGAGTAAAACGGACTGAAATTTGTGACTCGGGGATGCTAGTAACACATACGGTGCACCCCTTGTAGTGTTCAATGTCATTTTGGGGTCACTGGGTGCACTTGTCTCAAAATGGCCTGTAACTCAAAACCGTATGGCCGTAGAGCTAGAGTAATGGAAATTTTGGACTCAGGAAGACTAATACAGCAAATTATATGGGGTACCCATATGCCACAAGTGTCTAGGGTCGCTTTGCCCTTCAAATTTCAAAAACAAGATTAGTCCCAGCAGCTACATAGTTATTTGGCTGTTAAGCACAAACCTAACTTGTTCCTGTCATGGAAAATGAGCATGCAGAGCCTAAAGGCCCCTGGGCCTCTTGTTTTATTTGTATTTTGTGGATTCTAGTGATTTGGACGATATGGTGTGAAAGTTTTCAAAACGCTACTCCGACGACAAATCACTGCTTATTTGTTCAAAATTTCGTCTACTTTTTGTCTGAACTGACTGTATGAAGTCACCTTTTCGGAGTTTAAAATTTTCGGATTGTGAATTTTAAGTTTTATACCATTTTCCTTGGAACCATATGTTGCGATAAATTTCTAACCGCTGCCCCTACAGTTGTAACCAAATCTGTATCGGTGAAACGCCGTTTGAATTTTTATCTCAATAGCCTTCACGCAGTTACTCATTGTACTTTTTTTGGAGATTTAAAATTTGCCGTTAATTCTGTAATTGGACTTACCGGTATACAATACATCCCAGCCTCTCCCCAAAGCCAACCTCTGTAATATGCCCATAATTTCCTGGCAAACATGCCGAGTTTACGACTAGTGTAGTAAGAAACATGTTTGTGTGGGGGGTTGGGGGTAGGGGGTTGCATTTTTTGATCTCTGACCAATATAGCTTATGCTTATGTTGACGCACGTTTATGAATGTAGACAAACTTTGGAAGCTGCTGCTCCCAGGACGCAACGGACATGTTTGAAAACTGTTGTGAATTACTTTTCAGCTTGGGATATGGGATACTTTATAACTTGAATATGATATAAATTCGGACATAAATTTGCAGAAAAAGAAATAAGAAATAAGAAATGCAACCAGAATAAGAAATGCAACCAGAAGGCTCAAATTCGTTCAAAGGATATGTTGAGGTTTCATGTACCTCTGTTTTGTGAACTTTATGTTTTTCTTTTCTTAATGCAACACATATCGTATTCCATTATGCGAGCAGTCAATGCAAACGGAAATCTCGCCACAGTAAAATTTAGCTCTGCTTGACTGCATTTTACCAGAGCTACTACCGGGGCGTACACGTCTGTCGTTTCTTGAATAAGGCAGTTTTTTTTTTTTTTTTCAGAAAACGCGAATTGGTGGAAGGACGCCAAACTTTTGTGGAAGGTAGTGACCCATTATGTATCCAATCCATTCTTTTTTCCCAGTTGCAATTTTAGAATTTAATATTTTGTTAAATGTTTGTTAACTTCGGAAAATCTGGAAGTGAAAATTTCGATTTTTTGTGACCAAAAATATTTAGAATTTTTAATTTCTCTTAACACATTGGACTGTATTCGAAAATAATTTTCACGCCACCCCGACCCCACATACACGTACACTTATGATTCTTTTTCCAAACAATCTCTTGTAGAGCTTCCCAGTCCACATATGTTAGATTTAGAATTTTTAAATTTACAATTAAAAAAAGAAGAAAAAGATCGCCTTTTAACATTGTGGTCAATGGAAAAAATCCATAATTGTAATTACCGGTATTTCGAGAACGCCTAATCGTAGGGCAAAACGGGCGAAAATTGGGGCCTTGGAGTAGGTGTCTCGTGGGTTAGGTGTCTTGTGTTCAATGTCTGTTTTGGGCTCATCCAGGGCACTTGTGGTTTATCAGAAAAAGACGCTTACAAAATGCTGCTTCTTTTTTACAGTTATCATTCTTTTCCACCCAAACTTTTTTATAAAGGTCCAAGTTAGAATTGTTATAATTTTGAAAATTCAAAATAATTATAATGAAGAAATGTAGCGTTATGGCCAATGCAAAATGAAATTCACAAATATGTCGAGAATGACTAATCGTAGAGGAAATGGAAAATAATTTGTGCGCCTGGGATAAGTGTCTAATATGTACAATGATATACAGGGTATTTTAACCTCAGTTCGTTCAAGGCAATTTTTGGGCCATTCGGGCAGTTTTGTGAAATCGAATATGTGTGGGTTCTTTTGTCTTCAGACACGTGTATCAAGGTCATTTAGGCTTCCTCTCTGACTAATCTGAAAAGCAACCTGTAACTCGGAAACCGCACTTTGGGGCTATCATGAATGAGTAATAAGCATACAAGGGGTATATTTGCTCCCAGAGACTTTGAGATTATTCTGAGATTCCAGAGTCAACAGTATGTAGGGCACATATGTATTATGTAAACCTTGTCTGACCAAGGGGATTTTGATCCATATATGTCAAATTATTCACCCTCGACAGCCACATGGCCGTTAGGCATAAACCTAACTTGATCTCATCCGGCAAGTTGTCAAGCGTTCCGTACGCCAAGGCACATGGGCCTCTTATGTTTCTCATATCTCCTGACTCCGAAGAAGGCGTTCCCTGTGGCCTCAATATCGTCGTTTGGACAAACGTAGGGTAGTCACGGTAAAGATTTTTTGCACCTTTTTGTCACCGACAAGAGAAAACATACGGAACCCCACGTTATTGAAACCGACCGTGGCTTCAGATATTGACATTGAAAAATTTTGTGCTAGCTTCATTATTCGTGCTCACACATCAATTGTTGCTGCTTCCGTTGGTTCACACCGCATTCCATACCCTCGCCCTACCCCCCCCCCCCTCCTACACCTACCCACCTTTGCGAAATTTTCACACAGCTACTTTTTGTGAGCGCCGAGCGTGCTTGTAATGAAAAGGACTGACAGTAAGTCGCCTGTATTGGCGTTTGTACTCCATCACGCAGATGTTCATAGAACCAGAGAACCCTAATTATAGACCGCGGTAGGCTGTCAGAATGAATGTAAAAATACAGCGGTTCTATGATCTAAAGCATTCGATATGCATATTCTTGCAAGAAATTTTGCGACGTTACAGAAGTTTTGCGATGAATACGACGTTAGCATACAATGCATAGGTTCACATGTTAGATATCGCCATCATGCATGTACAATGAAACAGGTGATAAATATTTCACTTAATATATTAATGTGGGAAGGGCGACCTTGGTCATTGCGTCATTGAGTTCCGTTAGTTGAAAATACCAGGCGGACAAGTAAGCAAAAGTATGAGACATTTGAAGTCCACTAAAATGAAACGATTTTGACTGAAAACCAAGTACATGCGGTACATGTTAGCTATTAGCAAAATTAAAATTGATTCAGCATTGCATCTTACAATTGGGTGATAATAATTGAGCATGCCAGTGACTGAAAGTTCTTTGCACTTATGTCGACGAAAAAATGAATTGGAACGAGTAAATTGCACATTGTAAAGCAACGATAGCAAGTGCATTGTTTGAACTAAGAAATGCTTACGTATGTTGCATTACACTTTGGTATATCCTTATCTTTGATATGGTGTTTTTATTTGGGGCTATGCAGCAAAATCCCACATCAAAAGTCTCTTTTGTAATGCCAAAAATATCAATTCACATTTTAAGCTGTGCCAGCTATAATTCTTGCACAGATGACCTGTTTGCCACTCTTGGAATATTAAAAATCGATTATATTTACAGGTACTTTAGGAAGGTATATATGTTCTGACAAGTTAATGGCCTTCTGCCTGAGTGCCGAAAAGAGTAAAAGAGACTGGAAGGATTGCTGGAATATACATGTATTATCTGTTTCTGTCAAAGAGGTACCATGGATGAGCGTACATGTATAAGCTTAGAACTATCAGATTATGGTTGTGGCATGTTGGATTATGTATCAGAGCACCCTTATTGTCGTTGCAGGATGAGTCGATTTCGAGAGGGGGGGGTCCCTTGTATACGAAATTTTTAAATTGAAGAAATGCATTTGCAGCATTTTTTCCAAATGGCACACGGAAATGGATGAAACAATATGATTATATTCAATACACGAGACTGACAGTGGGTGGACAAAATGTAGAACCCCAAGTCAAAATTCAGTCTAGGACACCTTAGGGTAAAAGGCCAACCGCCTGTGCTGAGAATACCTCCATAAATATCTGGATGTTATACCATGGCCGGGACAAGTATACCTCCAGTTCGAATTTGATCCTTCTCAACTAAAAGAATAAGGACCGTCCAGAATTATTCAAGTATTATGTATCATTCACTGGGGCCGTCACAACAAGACTGCTTTGTGGAGGATTTCTATTTCAGATCGATGGCTCGCCTGATTGCCTACCAAGGGCCGCATTTGCTACTATTGCTGAACCCCTTGTCGCATCGCATGCAGACCATGTCAATAGCGAGAATTTTAGTAATGTACATAAAATTGTCTTCTCTGATCTTTTTGACCAGTTATCGATCTAGGAGTAGTAATTAGAACTTTTGCGCCCAGTATCAAAGAAGCGAGGATGTTAAAATTTCGCGTACGTTTTAGCTCTCCGCCTATTCTCGGTCAAGAAACCGAGAGCCGGGAGGGGGGGGGGGAGGGGGGCGTCTCAGTAACAGCCTCAAAAGGTCATCCTAGCCGCAAGCGGCTCCACGGTCGAAGGCGTACAGATTGGAGCGAGTTTGTTTTGTTTCCGAGTCTCAGATGGCACTTTGCATGCGTCGCAGAGAGTTCACTCTCAAGAGCACCTTCGATGACAATCTCCAGAGATGGCATTAAAGGGCGAGATGGCACTAAGTAATACCTGTCTAACAGCAATAAACCTGCCAATACCGGGGATATACCGGCCACCACAACTGCGACGCGTCTTGTCATCTGTAATACAGAGAACTCTATTGCAATTTAAAAGTTGGTTGGTTGCCCCAACACGAGAATACGAAATTTGCTCGGTTTGTTTGGTTTCTGTGCTAAGAGGGCTCAAAAAGGATGCCTCGATCGGACAAATCGTAGTTGTCGTTGCGTGGTCTCTTAAAACACAGTGTTTATAGTGTCGACAATATAGATCGCACATATGCTACAGTATACATCAAATGAGGTCGTTGGAATGCATGGAGTCATGGACTAGAACATTTGATTCAACTTACAGGAGTCAGACTGATGTTATCTACCTAGATTTCAGCAAATGTTTCGACACTGTATCTCACAATA